>Ga0265297_10000439_pt1 | contig 124819 bp, 137 predicted proteins | sample Munlanlwell13791_FD_192502 | JGI IMG/M metagenome (GOLD analysis project Ga0265297, IMG submission 192502) | Leachate microbial communities from a municipal landfill in Southern Ontario, Canada - Leachate well 137-91 | ecosystem: Engineered > Solid waste > Landfill > Unclassified | place...
AACACGATTGGGAAGAACACGGCGCAGAAGAACACGATTTGGAAGAACACGGCGCAGAAGAACACGATTTGGAAGAACACGGCGCAGAAGAACACGATTTGGAAGAACACGGTTTAGAAAAACACGAAGCAGATGAAATTTTTAAAGCAGGCAATAATTCGGATGAAGATTCAGATGATGGTGTGCCGAAAGAAGTTTATTTCTGCGAATCATTTACTCTCAAGGTGCGCAAGCAAAACGATGATGATATGCAAAAGCCTATGCGCACCCGCATATCTGCAAAAGATTTTGGCGCAAGCTATGGCGCACAAAGTATAGAGCCTGTCAAGCCAATCAATGTCAATTACAGCTCAAAGCAACGTTCATCAAAATCCCCTTCCATAAAGCGCCAGATAGAAATTGCAACTTCCGATGCTTCACAACAGCAAGAGCCGCAAGAAAATATGCAAATGGCGGAGCCTGAAGACTCCATTAATATCCCGATAAAAAGAAAAGAGCCAAAGAGCCCGTTGCAAGAGCTTGAATCCGCCGCGGACGAGCTTGAAGGAAAGCCAATTGCACCCACTACAATCTCGCCTGAGCAAAAAGTTGCGCCTTCCGCCAACAAACAATCTTTTCTTGCACGAACGTTAGGCTGGGGAAAAAGGGATTCCACTTCTTCCCAAGAGAAGAAAGCATCAGTTTTGCAAAGTAGGCAAGAGCCAAAAGCGTCCGCGCAAACAATGGAAACTAATCAAGCGCCCAAATCTGTGATGCAAGAAAAACAAACACCAAAACCGTCCGCTTTAGATGAGTCTAAAAGTCAAGCCAAATACACTTCTCCCGTGCAAGAGCCGCAAAAACAAACCGACTATGATACGACTCTTGATACAGAAAAATATCCCCAAATTGCAAGCGAAGAAGATGAATCCCTCAAGCCTATAACCTTCAAGCCAAGAGCTTCTCAAGCAGGCAAACCGCAGGAAAGTTCCGGCATTTCAAGCCCCAAGCAAGTTAATGCATCTAAAACTTTTGAAGACACATCCAGCGCCGCAAAAGTGCCCGTGCAAAAAATATCTGAAGAAGATGAAGATATAATTCCAGTTGCACCACCACCTCAAAAACAATCTCCTTCTCAGATGCGCGCGACAAGTCCTGCAAATGCACTCGCGCAACGGCTCGGCCTATCTTCCCAATCCAAATCTTTTGGCATTTCTCAATCTAATCAGAATGCGGAACCAACCTCCAGACTACCCGCGCAAAATCAATATGCACAGTCCCAGGAAAAAACTTCGCAATCCATTTCACAGGGTGCCACACAAGTTCGCGCAGGGCAAAATGTTTCCGTTTCACAAAAAGTTTCATCTTCTCCCGTGCAAGAAAGCCGCGGTGCGGGCGCCGGAGTCGCTTCTCTCTCATCAAAGGCTCAAAAGCTTTTGAACACTTCAGAATCGCCTGCGCAAACGGCAGTTGCAGACGAAATATATTATGCTTATGCAAAAGAGCACTACCGCTGGCTCTATGAAATATACAAAATGGGCGGCATGACCATTGACGAGTTCAGGGAAAAAATAAAGCAAAAAATGCAGAGTCAGTCGTCAGAAGAAGATGCTAATGGCTCAGGGCAAGTTAAATCTGCTACGAAAAACGAGGCATTTAACAACCTTGAGCGGGTTATTGACAAAAAGTTCAAAAAGTAAGCAGGTGTGAGTTGTTGTTATGTGCGCAAAACCAATACAAAATAAGAAAGACAGCGCCCCGGCGCCTTTTGTTAGCACGCCGTATCGCGCGAATAAAAACGAGCCTAAGATGGAATTGCAGAACTTTTTTTCATCCATCGCAAAAAGATTTCCCGCTCTGGGCAAAGAGCTTGAAATTGCGGAAATGTCCATAACACCTGCAAAATTCGTGGCGAATAATATCACCAGCTCTTTACTCGTGACCATATTGCTTGAGATTGTAATAGTTTGGGCGATGCTTTCGCAACAAGTCGGAGTTTTGAGTATAGTTGCGATTTCCTTAGTCTCTTTCCTATTGCTTTTCATGATTTCTTTCAACACGGCAATGTATGCTCCGAAAGTGCGCATACAACGCCGAGGACGTGAAATAGATCAGGAAATAGTTTTTTGCGGTCGCCATCTTCTAATAGAGCTTAGCTCGGGAGTGACCCTCTTTGACGCAATGCTTGGCGTTTCAAAAGAATACGGCGAAGTCTCAAAAGAATTTAACAAAATAGTTGAAAAAATAACTCTTGGTGTTCCGGCAACAGTTGCAATGCACGAGGTTGCAAGCAACTCTCCCTCCAGCTATTTCAGGCGAATGATGCTTCAAATCGCAAACTCGCTCACTTCCGGTTCGGACGTGGCAACCTCTTTGGAAACCGCACTGGACCAAATTTCAAAAGAGCAGGTGATAAAACTCAAGGAATACGGGCAAAAGCTAAATCCACTTGTAATGTTTTACATGCTTTTTGGTGTTATCATTCCATCGCTTGGAGTTGCATTCATGATAATAGTGTTCTCGGTACTCGGTGCCGGGTTCGAATCAATCGGACTCTCACTAATGCTTGCGACATTAGGATTTGTGATAATAATGCAAGTGTTCTTCCTCTCGGTTGCAGAAAACTCGAGGCCGAACTTTGATTTGTAGGTGTGTTTATGGCTGTTTCATTTTACGACTCAATAGGAAGGGCGTTTGGCAGAGACACAATACGCAAGTTCGGAGCATTTTTGCAGACCGGTGGGCTAACCATCAGTCCGGAGCGATTTGCCGGACTTTATGTCGTGGTAAGCGTTCTTGTGTCAATTCTTGTGGCATTTCTCTTCAATGTATTCGAACCCATGCGCAATATGATGTTCAAATCCTCGCTCTTTGCAATAAAGCCTTTGGTGCTTGCAAGCGCGGCATTCATACCAATGTTCACAATTTTATTCTCATTTGTGGCGGTCTTTTCATTAATCGCCCTCTTCGGCTATGTTTTTGTAGTGCTTTCCGCAGACTCGCGCAAAAACAAAGTTGAGGACGCATTGCCGGACTTTTTGATTCTTGCATCTGCGAATGCACGTGCTGGCATGACAGTTGACCAGGCGCTTTGGCATGCGGCAAAGCCCGAATTCGGGCTCTTGTCGGAGGAAGTGCAAGTGGTTGCAAAACGAGCCTTCGGAGGCGTGCCGTTTAACGAGGCGATTGATTATCTTGCCCAGACCGTGAATTCCAAAATATTGCGCAGAACAGTCACTCTCATAAAACAAGGGCTTGCATCCGGAAGCTCGGTTGCAGTTATTCTTGAGCGAACTGCCGCAGATGCGCGTGATGTGCAAATAATGAAGCGCGAAATTGCCGCTTCATTGCTAATGTATGTCATCTTCATTCTCTTTGCCGCCGCAATCGGAACTCCATTCCTGTTCGCGGTTTCTGCAAAGCTGATTATGCTTATGGAAAATGTGTTCTCGCAAATACCTACAAGCTCTTCGGGAACATCTTTTGGAGCGACATCATTTATTCACCCGCAGCCTCCAATAGTTACTAGTGACCAATTCTATGTGTTTGTGATTATATCCGTGCTTATCACGTCAATAAGTGCGTCGCTTCTAATTGGGATAATACAAAAAGGCAACAAGAGGGCGGGACTGAAATTTTTGCCTTTTATCCTAATAGTCGGATGCATCCTGTTTGTCATAGTGGTTGAGGCAATCGGCTCATTCGTGACCGGGCTGGGAACCGGATAAATTTGATGTGAAATGCAAATGCGATATGTTTTTATATTTCACCCCATTTAACGAGGGTATTGGAAAGTATTGAGGTGGTTATGTTGAAGAATATGAAAGGTCAATCGGCTATGGAATATTTGATGACCTATGGCTGGGCATTGTTGGTAATAGTTATCGTGATCGCGGTGCTTATGTTCATCAAGCCGTTCGGAGCGCCTGAAACATGTTTGTTCCAGCAATCTGGATTTGCTTGTGAAGGGCACAGATTTTCGGCAGGAACCACCGGGAACCCAGATGGTGCTTTCTACGCCAAGATAACAAACGGTCAGCAGAAGGCAATCGTGGTTAGCAAGGTTGCTTGTGTAACTGGTTCGCAGAGCCCGTCCACTTGGACTGCAATATCAACTGACAACAACGTTGGTGCAGAGCAGTATATCGCTGCCCTTTGGAGTGGAAATGGTGTAAAATGCTACGATGCAGATGGAAATGTATTTCCTCTTGAGAAGGGGTCAGACTTTAGTGGAAGGCTCTACATACAGTACAAGTACAAGGGCGAGCCTGACAGCATACCTGTAAAGACAACCATCGCAACCATCATCGGGCCAGTGCAATAAGTTTTTTCTTTTTTATTTTCTATTTTTTATTTCTGTTTTTGTTCAATCCAAGCCCTAGTTAAATTACAACAAAAAATCAGGCAAGCCATAATTACGATAAAAAACCGGATAGACTATATCTTTGTGTATTCAGATAAACTCGGACTCAAGCCCGAGTGTCTGATTGGGCTTTTTGCATTATTTCTTTGTAAGTAGTAGAAAATTTAAGTCCGAATTATATTTTGGATTTTGCAATGTCTATTTTACAATCGCCTATTTCACTTACCTATTTTGCAAATCGTTCTGTTTTTGTTCAATTAAAATTAGCCTAATCTTTTCCAGAAACCTTTCCAGCCTTATCAATCATTGTCTGCCTTCTCTCAATTGTCGCGCCGATAAGCATCACAAACACAATGCAAAGCAATGTGATTATCATTGTCGGGTTATACTTGTATACCGGAAAGTTTGCGTTAAGCGCCTCAAATCCATCCATAATTGCCGTAATGTTAAATATTGAGTGCAACACGGTTGCGGCTATCAATCCGGGGATAAACGCAAGAATGCTAATCTTCCCCCACGAATGCGATTTTGCCCATCCGAGCGAGCCTCCAAGTGTTGCCGAAAAGGATGCGTGTGCAATGGAATTGAAAAAGCTCCGATAAATTATGAGCGAAGCCCACGAAGCCAGCCCAAGCTCAAGCGGATTTGTCTTGGATGCAAAATAAAGCCAGTTCTCAACAAAAGAAAAGCCAAGCCCGACTGCAAGCCCAAGATGCAATCCATGAAGCGTATCTGAATATTCATGATGGCCCCAAAGTGCAAGGAGCCCAAGCCCTTTTGCAAGCTCTTCAACAAAGGGTGCAACAATCGCGGTTGTAATCAACACTATCGCCGCAGTATCCAGCCCGAAATAATTGGACAAAACGCTTGCCTGCATAGAATTCACAATAAGTGAAATCACTGCCGCAGTAATGCCCCATATAAACGCCCCCGCCAAAAAGCGCATGGGCATCTTCTCAACAAGATTATCATAAATCCAAACAAGTGCAAAATAAATAAGCGGCATAATCAGGGCGCCAACCAGTGTGAGCAAAATAATCGTTATCTTCGGGGAGCCGTCCCACGCGGAATTGTATATGATTGTTGCAATTGCAAACAAAAGCAATATCTCAAGAACCCAAACAAACGGATGAATAAGCAAATCCGCAATAATTTCTTTAGCGGGTCTTCCCGCGACCTTTGGCAAAAACAGCGTCTTAATGCTATATTCTTCTTCATCCCCGTCCGAGCCATACGCCCAGCCCGCAAGCATGTAAAGCATGATAATAATGAAAATCGCAAAAATCGGAATTAATATCTGCGCCCCCTGCACGATTTTCTGGTTTTGCTCAAGCTCGTATTTGCTCCAGTCCTCCTCTATTGTGAAATACCTTCCAAGCGGAACATCGTTTCCAGTTGCAACAATTGCGTATTGGTTTTTCACGCCCTTTTTGCCGGCATACTTTGCCTCAAAATCAAGGGAAAATGTGGAGCTTGAATTTTTCTTTATCACCCCAAGTATATTTTGCACTTTCCACGAGCCATTATCGTTTGACAAAAGATAAACAATCCAATCCAGGTCATCGGGATTTCTCACGCTTATTTTTGCATTTATGATGCTCGGGCTTGCGTTCATAGTGGTGTTTGAAATCACGATGCCTGAATCAAGCCCATATGCAAAATCCGATAATCCCTTTATAGTTGCCGCTTCAACACTTGGAAGCATAATCATGAGCAATGCAAAAAAGACAAGCGCCCCGACAGCAACGCGATCTCTTCTCTTCGCAATATATTTGCTCATGCTTTTGCCTCAACCTTCTTTCCCCAGCCCCATATAGAGCTGGTAATCAACCCGACAACTCCCAAAAGTCCGATTGCGCAATATCTGAATGCAATCATCGGGTATTTGTACCACCATTCATTCTTGAGCTTGATAACATCAACAAGGGCTTTGAACGCCTCTTTTTCCGCGCTTCCGAGTTTGCTGTCGGTAATTTTGAGATGCTCCTTGCCGTCCACAACCGTTTTTTCCTCAACCTGCCCGATTTGCTTTTTTGCCTGCGCATACCATGGCGGCAGTGTGGATTTTTTCTTTATTATCGCCTGCACATAATCCATTGCATTAACTTTTCGTTCATATCCTGTTTTGAACGCGGTTCTCCACGGAATCGCCGCCGCCTCTTCAGAAATTGCCTTAAGGTCGGCGGACGCATAACCGTCGGTTGCGAGTGCCATAAACCACCATGGCATGAGCGGCACCACCGGCAACTTTTTGGCATGAAGCTTGAAAATTTCCTTTCTTGAGGTGAAATCCGGCTCGGGAATATAAATCGTTTTTCCAAACCTTCCCGACCTTCGCAGTGCGGGGTCAACATCCCATGGCGCGTTTGTCGCTCCAATCACAAGCAAATTCACATTGTTTGCCTCAAGCCCGTCCATCTCGTAAAGCAGTTGGTTCACCGCCATTTTCAGATATTGGCTCGCGCCGGTCATTTCCTCTCTTCTTCCACCCAGCGCTTCAACTTCATCAAAGAAAACGATGCACGGGGCATTTTTCCTTCCGGTCTCAAAAATATTGTGCAAATTTTTCTCGGTCTGCCCGACATACATATCTACAATGTCCGAAACTTTTGCATTAATGAATGAAGATGAGCACTCTCCAGCAGTCGCTTTGACGATGAATGTTTTTCCGCATCCGGGCGGTCCGTAAAGCATTATCCCGCCGCCTCCAAGCTTTCCATAAGTTTTTGCCAGCTCGGGCTTTACAAGCGGATATACTGCCGCCTCGCGAATTTCCTCTTTCATCTTGCTCATGCCGGCAACGTCTTTGAAATTCATTTTCGGCTTTGAGAGAAGTTTTACTGCGTTTATTCCCTGACTCTGACCCGGTTGCCCCGGTGCTCCGCCCGCCGGATTTTCAGGTCCGCCCGGCGCTCCGGGTGCAGGTCCGCCCGCATCTTTTTTGGCTTTTGCTATTTCAAGATGATTTTTTGCCTCGTCAAATTGCGGATTCAGCTCAATCGCTTTTTCATAATCCTTAATCGCTTCCTCAAGCTTGTTCATATAATCAAATGCAAGCCCCCGGATGTGATAAGCTTCTGAAAAAGTCGGATTGATTTTAATTACATCATCAAAATCCGCGACCGCCTTCTCATAATCCTGCTGGCAGGCATAAGCAAGCCCCCTGTTGTAAAACGCCTTAAGATATTTTTTGTTGAGAGAAAGCGCCTTGTCATAATCGGAAATCGCATTTGCAAAATCCTGCTTTCTGTAATACGCGTCCCCCCGGTTATTGTAAATGACCGGATTTTTCGGGTCCAACTCGGCGGATTTTGCATAATCCTCAATTGATTTGTCAAATTTCTTTAGATTGTAATAGCAGAGCCCACGGTTGAAATAGCACTCTGAAAAAGTCGGATTTAGGATAATCGCCATGTTGTAGCTTTCAATGGCTTTGTCGTATTCGCCTTTTTCAAAGAGCTGATTGCCCTTGTGATAATAGGTTCTTGCGTCTGTAGGGCTTGGTTTATCCACCATTTTAGCATCACGTCTGTCTGTTCTTTATTTGTCTATTCTTTAACCATTTAAAAATATGATCAATCTATTCATAAACCCTTGCTTAAACCATCTTTTAATGCCTTCGTCGCATTCTTATCTTTATGACTGATTTGCACATTATAGGCGCAGGCCCAGCAGGGGCTTTCGCCGGCATTTGCGCTCTAAAAACCGGTGCAAATGTTCTCATAAGCGAAGAGCACAAAACCGCGGGCGAGCCTGTGCACTGTTCAGGACTCATCTCCGCCTCCGGTCTTGAGCAGATGTCTGATATAGTGGACTTTAAAAAAATCATAATTAATCCGATTCGCCGCGCAAACATTCATGCAAAAACGGAAAGTCTTTCGCTCACATTCAACTCTCCAAAAGCCTACGTCGTCTCGCGCGGCGGCTTTGACGAGCTGGCAATGCAAAAATTTGAGCAGGAGGGCGGCAAAGCCGAGTTCGGCTCAAAAATAAGCTCGCGCACTCAATTAAAATCAAAAAACATAATCGGCGCGGACGGTCCAATCTCAAGTGTTGCGCGTATGTTTGATTTTCCAAAATTGGAAAAGTTTGCACCCAGCTATCAAGCGGAATTTGTTTATGACTGCCCGGACCTCTCTGCGGTGGAAGTATTTTTTGATCCAGCTCTGTGCCCCGGATTCATCGGCTGGATAATTCCACTCTCGCAAAGCAGGGCAAAAATCGGGCTTGGCGTATCTTCGGATGCAAATCTTCATATTGCAAAGCAAAATTTTCTTTCCAGACTGAAATTGCAAAATGCAAAAAAAGAATCGGAATTTTCGGCACTCATTCCTCTTGCACCCAGAAAAAAAACGGGCATTTGCAAAGACGGATACAATGTCTGCCTTGCAGGCGATTCTGCCGGGCAGGTAAAAGCCTCAAGCGGCGGCGGAGTGTTTTTTGGTTCATCTTGCGCCCGCATTGCAGGGCAAAATTATTCTAATCCGCAGGAATACGAACGCCTCTGGCGAAAAAAATACGGATTTGATTTGTCCCTGCATTCGCTTGCGCGCGAGGGGGCAAACATTCTTTCAGGGGACGGGCTTGATTTGTGCGTAAATTTTGCGTCCGCCCTAAAATTTGACCGGCTTCTTTCCCGCTCCGGCGAGATGGACGAGTATTCAAAAATGCTTAGCTTCAATACATTATGTGACTATATAGGCATAATCGCGAGAATGTGATTTTTAATCATCCTACGATCACAGTTATCTATTGCGAACAAGAAGGTATTTTTAATGGAGAAAAAATTTGATTTGCATGTACACTCAAACTATTCCATTGACAGCCTAAGCTCTCCAAAAGATATTGTAAAAAAATACCATTCTCTCGGGTTTGACGGATTTGCAATAACCGACCATAACCGATTCGGGGCGCATTTAGCCGCGCAAGAATATGCAAGAGCGAATAATATTGAAATGGAAATAATCGGAGCCTGCGAATTTAAATCCTCAATCGGCGAGGTAATCGGGCTTTTTATCAACGAGATGATAGAATCAACCGACTTTGGCTCTTTGTGCGACGCGATTCATGACCAGGGCGGATTCGTAATACTTCCGCATCCATTTGATTCACTGCGCAAAGGCGCAACATTTCCGGACAAATTTTCATCCGAAATACTTAGGCTTGTGGATGGCGTGGAAGTGCTCAATGCGCACGCAATTAAAAAAAGCGACAATGAACGTGCGCTCTCATTTGCAAAGGAAAAAAATCTTTCAATGACCGGCGCTTCGGATGCCCATTTTATTTTTGAATGCGGTGCCGCGTACACATCTGTGCCCGATGACATACCATTGGATATTGCATTGAGAAAAAGTGCAACTTCTGCCTCCGGGAAAGAGCTTCCGTTTTATGTTCATGGCTTTCCCACTTTAATCAAATGGGCAAAAAAATCCAAGATAATAAAAAGCTACTAATTTTTTTTATATTGCATTTCACATTTTTTTTCCAATTTTTCCGATTTTTTTAAGTCTATTGACGTAGTCTTACCAATCCAAATAAAAACATAAGCCGCCTTCTTATCTTTGGTGAAAACTATGGCATCTTTAGACAGCATTCTTCAGCCAATCGTGGACGATCTTAAAGCAAAAGATTTAGATTGGAAAATTTACAAACTGGAATCAAACTCCGGCGCCCATGCAATAGTGAATGGGAAAAAAATGCTCATGTTCGGCACGAACAACTATTTGGGGCTTTCAAATCATCCGAAATTAAAAGAGGCCGCAATTGAGGCTGTGAAAAAATACGGTGCAGGTTCGGGCTCGGTGCGTGCAATCTCGGGCACAATGGATTTGCATGTAAAGCTTGAGGAAACAATTGCCCGCTTCAAAAAAACCCAAGCTGCTAACTATTTCCAAACCGGTTTTGCGGCAAACGCTGGCGGCTTGCCCCAGCTTTTGGATGCAGAAACACTTGCAATCTCCGATGAGCTAAACCACGGCTCCATAATTGACGGCGTGAGGCTCTCAAAAGCGGAAAAGGCAATTTACAAACACAATGACATGAACGACTTGGCGGCAAAATTGGAAGAAGTGCAAAAGAGCGCAAAGTACAAAAAAATCTGGATAATAACCGATGGCGTATTTTCAATGGACGGCGACACCGCAAAGCTTGGCGAAATTGCAAAACTCAAAGAAAAATACGACAACGTCTATATTTGGGTTGATGATGCACACGGCGACGGAGTGCTCGGCTCCCACGGGCGGGGAATAGTTGACCATTTCCATTTGCACAACAAAGTTGAGGCGGAAATGGGCACCTTCTCAAAAGCATTCGGAGTGGTCGGCGGTCTTGTGTCCGGCTCAAAAACACTCAAAGAATTCATGCACAACAAAGCAAGAACATATCTTCTTTCAGGCTCGGCTCCGCCGGCAACAGCCGCATCATGTATTGCGGCGCTTGAATTGCTTGAGCAGGATGATACGCTCGTGAAAAAATTGTGGGAAAACACCAAATACTTCAAAGAGAATCTCAAGAAGATGGGCTTTAACACCGGAAATTCGGACACTCCAATCATCCCAATAATGATTGGCGAGAGCACTGCCGCAACCAAATTCTCGCAACAGCTTTTTGCAGAAGGCGTGTTTGCACTGCCGATTGTATTTCCAATGGTAGCGCAGGGCAAGGCCAGAGTGAGAATGCAGGTAAGAGCAGACTTTACAAAAGAGGATTTGGATTTCTGTCTTGAAGCTTGCAGAAGAGCCGGAGAGAAGCTGAAATTAATTTCCTAAAATAAAAAATAGATGGGTAATCCCCCTCTTTGAGGATTTTCCCATTCTTTCTCTTTTTTAAAATTTTTTTTATATCTAATTCAAATTTTTCTAATATGTTATTTTTTCAAGCATCTTTTTCTTAGCCGCATCCTTTACTTCAAGCGCAATCCTTCGCGCCATGCTCATTTCCCCTTCAAACGAATAAAGCGAATAAGGCGAGCCTGACGGGTACAAATTCGTCCCGGCAACAATTCGCGCAGAAATTTCAAACGCATAAAATTGCAAATTCTCGTCGCATATAAGCTCAAGGCAGAAAGGTCCGGGAATTCCGCCAAACATCGTGTCTGCCGCCTCAACAACATTTTTGCCCATCTCAAGCACGTCATACAAAAGAGATTCTCTGAGCACAAGCGGCTCATTTCCGACAACCGTAAACGAAGCCTTTATCGGAACGCCCGCCATCATCGTGCGGTAGCTCTCGTCAATATTTGATTCAAAGCGCCGATCCATTGAGAGCATCTCTATATGTCCGTTGCTTGCCTTGTATCCTTTGTCCGATAGTGGCGAAAAGAAATAATGCGGGTAAGCCCTAACTCCGGTCAAATATTCCTGCACCATAACTCCTTTCGTGTTTTTGAATTTTGAATAAAATTCCTCGCTTGAATGCACGATTGCGTAGCCGCGTCCGCCTTTTGCACCTGCATGTTTCACAACGCACGGTCTGTCAATCTTGTCAGGGTGCAATATCACCGGAGTTTTCAGCCCCGCCTTTTTCATCCAGTCAAACATCTTTCTTCTGTCCTTTTCAAATTCAAGCGACATCCTGTTCCCAAGCACGGGCACAGGCAATGTGTCCAGCGCGCTTCCCGCATATTCCACAATGGAGCCATGTGGGATAATGAGTGCATTTTTGCTTATGAGTTCATCAACCGGAAATTCTTTTGGGTCATCAAGTTCTATAATCTCGTCCGGGGCGGCATAAGGAAACGCCTCGTAAATTTTCTTTTGCTCCGCGCTTGTCGCAAGCCCTATCGTGTGTATGCCTTCCTGCCTTGCGCCATAAAAAATCTGCAAAGACGAATGCGAGCAAAGGGTCGCAAGCGAGAGTTTTTTCTTGTCGTATTTTGAAAGCACTTTGTGCACTTCTTCCTTTGAAATCATATTTATACCTCTAAGTAACAATCTTTTCCATCTGTTTCATCTTTTGCGCCTGTTTTATTTCGTACGCAATCCTGTTTCCAACCGATACCGATTTTCCAAACAAATATTGCGTGTACGGGGTAAATCTTGTTCCCGGAGAGCCCGGAACCCTAAATGACACGTCAAAAATAAATATTTCCTCGCCTTTTTCTGCCGGGCAAAGCGAGCCTTGCAATGCAAACGGTCCGATAATTCCGTCCGAATATTCTTTTTCCTTTTTCACTCCCTTCACAAATTTCTCGCCAATCTCAAACACCTGCTCAAGCAGGGACTCGCGAATTGTGCAGGCAATGTGCCCCGCCTCAATATTATTCACTTTTGCAACCTTTGCAAGCTCAAGCTGTTGCGTCGCGGGCAAATGAAGCCAGCCATCCAAATTAGTCTGTCTTCGTGTATCAATTCCAAGCAGTTCAAGCTCGCCCGTTAGTGGCGAGAAAAAGTAATTGAAATTAAATTGTGCGCCAAGTGCGAATTCCTCTATAAGCGCATTTTTCAGCCCATCGGCGGTTATAATTCCCTCTTTAATCATCTTCTGCGATTTCTCCTCATATTGCTGCGGAGTGGATGCGAAAAAGAATGCCCGCTCCCAGCTTCTTTTTGCCTCGGACGCCTTGACAATGCAAAGCCTGTCAATTTTATCCGGCGAGGAAAAAGTCTTTGGAACATTTACTCCCGCCTTTTGCAAAAGATAATGCTGGTTTTTTGCAACATTTCTCTCTTCCGCACGCAAGAGCCATCTGTTTCCAAATATGGGAACTTCAAATTCCTTCTCTATTTTTTCATATCCGACATAAACGGAAAATGAGCGGTGAGGAACAAATATCGCCTGTTTTTTTTGCAACTTTTGCACATTTTCTTTTTTGGAAATGTCCGCAAATTTATCTAAAAGCAGAATCTCGTCAACACAGCCCGCGTGCCCGATAGCGGTATTTCTGTATTTGTAATGCCTTGAATAAAGTTCATCGCGCCCTTTCTGGCACACAACAATATTTGGCAGTGCATTTTCCTTTGCACCCTGGCAAATATCCAGCGCCGAGTGCGAGCCCAAAACAGAAACAGTTGCGCCAGAATAATTTGATGCCAATTCTTTCGCATTTTTTGTTATTTGTCCCATATTAGTATATGCAATGCAGGGTATTTAAGCAATTCGGAAAACATTTTCTCTTTCTTAAGCCAACCCAACCAGTAGCCAAACCGTTTGCGCAAGCAACGCAATCAGCATCGCGTAAATCACGAATCTTTGTCTTGCCCCCTGCATAGCGCTTACAAAAAATGCCGCCATAAACGCATTGAGTGCAAGATAAATCGGAATAACCATTTCTGCCGCCGAAACGCTTGGTCCGATTTTTGAAGCATCAAAAAAACCGGCTGCAAAATCCGAAGATGCGACATTTGATATTTGTAGAATCTGTGATGAAAAATTTGCAGAAATCGCCAGCACCGCCGGCACCAAAAGAGCGGACGATGCCAGAATTGTATAATTTTGTACTGCCAAAAGCGCCGCCCTCTCGCGTGCAAGCGCAAACGACGCCATAAGCTCCTGACTTGCGCACCTAAGCGCATTTTGCAAATTGCTCCCGGTCTTGTATCCTATCATCAAAAGCGAAAGAGAGCGCGAAAGCATAAGCGAGGGCGTCTGCTTTGCCCATTTCAAAAGCACCAAATTCGGGTCCGCGCCAGCCTTTATCTGTCCAAGCGCGGCGCCCGCCTGTGTGCACAATTCAGGCGACGAGGATTTTGCCGCCGCCTCAAGCATTTTTTCAAGTGAAAATTTTTGCTCCAGCGCACCTGCAAGAAGCATTCCCGAAAGCTCCGATTCAAGCAATGAAATTTTTGCGACAACTTTTCCCTGCATATACGCATAGAAAAGAAAAGGAAACGATGCAAATGCAAGCGCAAAAAGAATCGTTTGCGCCGGGGCAAAAGCAAATCCGAGCAAAAGTCCAGCCGCCGCAAGAGCCGCGGACGCGCCAGTCAAAAATATCGGGCTCAATCCAACGCCGTATTTTTTTGCCTCGGTTCTGGCAAGCTCGTCAATATTTTTTTGTTCATAGCCAGATAGCATGGACGGCGAGGATGCGACCATCGCGCCAAACACGATTAAGTTTGCACAGGGAAGCGCAAGCAAATAAAAAATCCAAATCATAAACGGATCCGCCCCAATGCCAAGAATAGGTCCCGCAGAAACCGCCATTATCAAAAAGAACGCCGGCAAAAGCGAGGAAATCGCCAAATATACAAGCGAGAGCATTGCCAAGCGCGAAGATTGCATTTTTATCTCGGCTTCCTGCATTGCGATAAGCTCGTTTGCAAGCGATTCCAATGTATCCGGTGCATACCCGCGTTCATATACAAGCGCAAGCGCGTGGGCGGTTTTTGCAAATGAAATAGAATCAATTGAAAGCGCCATTTTTGCAAGCGATGACGGAACGCTTGCACCCGATTTAATGCTCATAAGTGCATCCGAAAACGGGGCGGATGAACTATATCCCGCTCTGGCCGCATGCTCAAGCGCCGCCTCAAACGGCATTTTTATCCTCAAGTGCAACGAGATTGAGCGTAGTGCGGACGGCAAATCCGATTCGCATTTTCTTGCATATCTTTTTGCAAGAAATAAAGGAAGCCTAAATATTGCAAGCAGGCAAATGGAGAATACAATCAGAAAAATTCCGAATGCAAAAATCGCGTCCGCAAACAAAATAAGCGCGCAAAAAAATGCAAATACAGAAAAAATAATTCCTGTGCACACCGACAAATTCAGCAATGCATCAAGCGAGAGCCAAAAATGCGCTTTCTCATATTGCGCGCGCATCTGCACTCTTCTTGCACCCGAATAAATTGATGCAAACGGAAAAATGCAAAGAATTTGTTCAATTTCCTTCATCTATTCCACCATAGGCAAATTCCTGTATCTTCTGCTCTATCTGGCGCGTGTCTTTTCCAACCAGGCGTTTTAGGAATGCAACCCTTTTTGCATAAATCTCTTTCCCCTTTTTCTCGGATATCCCCAAGCGCGAGCAAACGGATAAAAGCGCCGTGTCAAAATATTCTTTTTTGCAAAGCTCATCCTCTTTTTCATCATATTCAAAAACAGGCAATGCGTATGCCTGTCCATCCTGCGAAATCTCTTTTTGCACCCGATAAATGCCTGTCATTTTTCTTATTTCATTTTGCTTTTTCTTCTTCTCATCGTATCTTGCAAGCCTTCTTTGAACAACTACATAATCCAATGATTTTACATCATGCGCCTGTGCACCCAAGTTGCAAAGCCTGCGCAATGCCTCATTCGCAGACTGCGCATGAAAAGTTGCATAAGAGCCTCGCGCCTGCCCTGACAAAAGTGTTTCCACAAATGCCTCAACTTCCTGCTTGCTTCTAATTTCTCCCGCAATCACCCTGTCAGGACGCATTCTCAGCGAATCCCGAACAAGTTCGGGCATTGATACTGCCAAATCCTCATTGCAAATCATCTTTACAACATGCTCGTGAAACAGCCTGATTTCCGGCGTCTCCTCAATAAGTACAATCCGCTCGTTTGCAGGCACAAAAGAAAAAAGCGTGTTTAGCAATGTTGTTTTTCCGGATGCGGTATTTCCCGCGACAAGCACAGAAGAATCCGATTGAAATGCCATCCACAAAAACGCAAGCGCATGGGCATTGGTCGTTTTTGCCTGCATTATGTCATAAACGCTCCACGCGTTTTGCGCATGAAGTCTAATCGTAAGCTCGCCTTCGGATAGTGGGGGAATTGACGCATGAATCCTATGCCCTGCGGGAAGCAGTGCATTTATCCTGGGAGATTGGCTCGTGATTCTTCTTCCAAGCACGCGAGCCATTTTGTTTATCGTGTGCACCAGATGTTCGTTTGAGCAAAAAACCGCGTTGGTATTTTTCCAGCCTTTTTTTCTGATGTACACTCTTATCGGTTTGCCAAGCCCGGCAACTGCAATCTCCTCAACCTGCGCATCGCAAAGCATTTTGTCAAGGGGGGCAAATCCGGCAATGTGCGAAACCGCCGCGTCTGTCAAATATTTTTTCTGCTCTTCATCCACTTCAATATTTTGAGCCTCAAGCATTTTTTCAAGAAGGTTTTCTATGCACTTTTTCGCATCTTCATAATTTGAAACATCGTTTGATTTCGCATATTCTGCAAATTCAGCAGACAGGGATTGCAAAAATTCCTGTTCATCCAAACTTAGCGCCGCAAGAGCGCAGTCGTACGTGTTCTCTTTTGGCAATATTTTCCATCCAAGAAGTTTATCTTCATCTGCCATCCCTCTCTCCCTCCCACACCACTGTAAGCTCGTCTCCCGCAGACATCTTCAGTCTGTTTGCGAGCCCGACTTTTAGTTCAAGCAAAAACTTGTTTTTTTGCACCGGTTGTATAAATGCATTAAACGGGCTTATCCTCTCTATTATTTGCACCACTTTCATATTTTCATCGGCATAAACCGCGTCAAATTCAAATGCCACAAAAAAAGAATGAATCGGATTATAATCAATAGAATCAAATTCAAAAATCAAGTTTTGCGGCTCTTTTCTAAACATCAGCCCGCGAGCCCTTGAGGCAAAATCCTCGCACTTTTCAAGTGCAATATCCGCGCTCTCATTTTTTGTCCTATTCCGCAATTTTGCCTGCACAGCCTTGCCCATTTATTTACCCCACCTTCTCTTTCTATTCGAAAATTCCTGCAATGCCGATTCAAAATCCGCCTGCTCAAATTCCGGCCAAAGCTTTTGGCAGAAATAAAGCTCGGAATATGTTGATTGGAAAGGCAAAAAGCCAGAGAGCCTCATCTCGCCGGATGTGCGTACAATCAATTCCGGATCGGGCACTCCCGCACTCCAAAGCCGTTTTTCAAATTCCGCCTCTGTAATCTTTTGCGGGTTGGATGCGAAATCTTTTGCAAGTTTTTTGGCGGCATCCACAAGCTCCGGTCTGCCTCCGTATCCTATAAACATGTTGAGAAAATATTTGTCGTATTTTTTCGTGTCATCCTCTATTTTCTTCATTCCCATCTGTATTTTTTTTGGAAATCTTTCCCTCTCTCCGACAAATCGCACCCGAACCTGATGGCGCTCAAACTCGGCTTCTTTCATTATTTTTGCAAGCCTCACTTCAAACGCTACAAAAAGCCCTTCAACCTCCTCTTTGTCCCGATTGAAATTCTCTGTTGAAAATGCCCAAAAAGAAACGGTTTTTATCCCCGCATCCCGACACCATTTGAGCACATCTCCCATGCGGTCAATTCCCCGCTCGTGCCCGCGCAACACGTCAAGCCCGTGCTTTTTCGCCCATCTTCTGTTTCCATCTGGTATGAATGCAATATGGTTAACTTGTTCCTGGCTCATGACTTTTCTTATGGATTTGGAAATTTTTAATACAATTGGGGGCTTTTATTCGAAACTTTTGTATTTTGTAGAAGTGGTTTTTGCAATTTTTTCCCTTATTACCAGCGATTTCTTTATTATTGTGGCAGTGGAAAATAACCCTTTAGGTAGTCTAATGAAATCACGCGCCCTAGCCGAATATATGAAGCACACGCTGCAATTCTCCTCATCAGAAGACGTTCCAATCCTTCTTTATAGGGAAAATTCGCAAATCGGAAAAATAGATCTAAAAGGCGAGCTTGGGCTCTCATTTTCCGAGGACCTTTTTTGCATCGGCTACAAAAAGGACGGCGAGGAATGGAGAAAATGCACTCATGGGGCAACGCACACAAAGCAATGTGCCGCCTGCCAATTCCGCGACATCGCGCGCATATATACAGTTGGCGATTTCACCCTTTATCCTCACATGAAAGAGCAATTGGATTCGGAAAAATATGTGATTTATCTTGCCCAGTTCGGTGCAGACATCACAAAAATCGGTCTTACACGCCGCTCCCGCTTTGAGAAGCGCTGGAGGGAGCAGGGAGCCGATTTTGCATCCGCAATACTTGAATTTGACGGTCCCGATGAGGCTTATCCCGCGGAGCAGTTTTTGCAAAGCACATTTGATTTCGCAAACTCTGTTCGCGCAACGCAAAAGCTTCGCCGGCTCTCATTTGACAAATCGGCGGCAAAGGCAAAAATAGAATCTGCGGTTGCAAAAATAGCCGAACACCCCTCAATTCAGCCCTATTGGATTGGCGGGGAAATAACCGACATGTCCAAATATTATCCGCAAATAAAAAATCCCGAAATAGTTGATTTTGTCGGCGGAGAAATATTGGGTGCAAAAGGCTCATTGCTTTTTTTCAAAGGCGCCTCGGGTCTTGATTATGCCACAAATATGGGTGCCCATATAGGACGATTCGCAATAGAGAAAAAACAGGAAGGACAGATGGGATTATTTTAGCTCACTTCCACTCTTCTTCCGGCTTCCCGCATTTTAAATTTTCAACCCTCGCGCGCGCAAACAAATAGCTTGAAAGCCGATTCAAATACACGAGAATGCTTGAAAACTGCGCAACTTCAATCTCCTGCACCTTTCGCTCCGCCCTTCTTGCGATTGTGCGCGCATGGTGCATATATGCCGATGCCGGGCATCCTCCGGGCAAAATAAAATTTGAAAGTGCGGGCAATTTCGCATCCATTTCATCAATATATTTTTCCAATATTTTTGTGCGAGCCTCAAATTCCGCCGCCTTCTCCTTTTGCCAATAGCCGGAAATAATTGAACCTGCCTCAAGCAAATCCTTTTGTACCAGCTTAAGCTGTTCGTCCTCTCCAACTTTGGCTTTTACAATGCCAATAACCGACGAAAGCTCATCCAGCGTGCCTACTGCCTCAAAAATAAGATGGCTTTTTGGATGCCTGCTTCCATCTCCAAACGACGAAAGCCCGTCATCACCTAATTTCGTGTAGGACCTTGCCATGAAAATACTGGGGATAGCATCGCTAAAAAGTTATCTGTGCGGTGTTCTCCCTTCTTTTTTAAGTTTGAGCCGGTTAATTTTCTTATGAATTCAATTCCGAATCCAAATCCTGTTATCTCCATCACATTAATGTTTGCGCTGACTCAAGTGCTCGGGCTCGCGGCCGGCATTCTGCTTATCGGCTCATCCGCAACGGATGAAAATTTTGAGCTTTTGAGCATCTCTCCGGTAAAAGATTCCTCAAGCATGCTAAATTCCGTTCTTTTGATATTCTACGTTCTCTTGGGTGCCGGGTTCGCGCTTTTGATAATCAAATATTTGCGCACAAAAATAGTTTTTCGCTTCATGGAGTTGGCAGTTGTCGGCGGCTCGGTCTCGGTGTTTGCATTCGCCTTTATCTATGCCTTTTGCGGCATGGATTTTTTCACTTCAATGGCAGTATCAATTATTTTAGGCGGCTCATTCGCATTGCTCAAATTCTTTGTGCCCGGATTGAAAAATATGGCGGCAATTCTCTCCTCCGCCGGAGTCGCGGCAATATTTGGATATTCGGTCGGTTTCATTCCCGCGCTCGTGTTTGTAATCGCGCTTTCGCTCTACGACTTTTGGGCAGTATTTAAGACAAAGCACATGCTTGCGCTCGCGCAAGGGCTCGGAAGCGGGGATTTGTCATTTACAATCACTGCAAAAAGCGGTGCAAAAACGGCGGTTGTGCCAAAAAAAGCGGAAAAAGAATCCGGCGTTCAAAAAACCGGTGCCGATGAGAGTGAAAACAATGTTGCCCGCCTTGATTTGGGTTCGGGCGATTTGGCGATTCCCGCAATGCTGGCAGTTTCAACTTATCCTGTTGCAGGTCTAATCGGCTCGTTGGCAATAATGATTGGCGCAATAATTTCAATTTATGCTACGTTGCAATTTGTAATAAAAAAACAAGTTGTGCTTCCGGCATTGCCGCCGATTTGTATCGGAAGCCTGATTATGCTCTTTATTTCACAGGCGATAATGCTCGCGCTGGGGATTCAATAAAATTTTAGAGGAAAAAATTAGAAAAATAAATTAAAAAAAGAAAAGAATTTATCCAAAGAGTGATGACAAGCCTTCTGCAGCCTGCTCTTCTCTCTTAGCGCTGTCCTCTTCCTTCTTCTCCTCTTTCTTTGGCGCTGCAACTGCTGCAACCGGGGCTGCTGCAACTGGTGCCGCTGCCGCCTTGAGAACGTCCTCAAAGTCTACGCCTTTGAGCGCCTCTGCCAAAACTTTTGCTCTTGCCGAATCAACGTCAACACCTGCAGATTTTACAACTGCGCTAAGTGACGACTCGCTGATTTCCTTGTCTGCTCCCTTGAGCAGGAGAGCTGCGTGCAAATATGGGTCTATTTTCATATATAACTACCTCCTAAACATAATTTTTTTATGAGCTTGCTTGTCCGACTTTTCCTTCAAGTCCATTCTGCATTCTTATAGCCTGCGCCAGAAGCAACCCCATATCATTGGAGTAAACGCCGGGCTGTGTCGCAAGTGCCTTGCTTTGGGCAATGGCTCCTGCGAGCAGATGTATCCTGTTTAATTCAGTCGGATAAGAGCAATTAATTGACATATTGTATGCATCCTGTGCAGATGCCTTGAGGTCTGCAGTGAGCGTTGCTTCATCAACATTGAGGATTTGTGCATTGTACATAAATCCTTCCTGCACTCCGGCAACCATATTCACTCCCACCAAGAAAGGCAATATGTTGAGCTTTTGCAATCCTTTGCAAACCGCGCTCTCAATTTTTTCTCCTTTCTTTGCAACAAGCGAATCTTTTGCAACTGCAATTTTGCCTCCTTTAATGGATGCATTTATTTTTGCGGCCTTCAATTCTGAAAGTGCCGGTCCGGGTGGCAAGTCTGTGTCTCCTGCAGGTACGATTATGTCTGCATCTGCCACCTGTCCCGGTTTTGCCGCGACTTTTTGCTGATTAATCTTAAAGTGTCTGAATATTGCGTATGGGCTCAATGTGTCCGAGAGCACGACAACGCTTGGCATATCAAGCAACGGCGCAAGTGTTTTGCCATTCTTTGTGTTCTCAAGCGCCCGTTTGAGAACCGTGTTTTTTGCCATGAGAAATTCTGCTTTTCCCCTTAGCTGTTTTCTTGATGCCTGTAAAAGCCTGTCCGGTAGTCCTCTCACATCAAGGACTGCCACTGTTTTTGCTTTTGAAATCTTAGCAGAAATTTCCTCTACCTGTTTAACCTTTTTGATTGCGCCCGGGCGAACTTTTGCCTTTTCAAGTTTTTTGAATCCCTTTCTCTTGGTCATAAGAATCACTCATCACACTTTTGCTGCTGTTTCTTCCGCCTGCTTTTGGCCCATTCTTATTGCCTTGCCCATGGTAAGCTTTACATAAAGGGCTCCCATTGCCGATTCGCCGACTTTCTCGCGAATCTTTTCATATACAACATCAAAGTTTTCCACCAAGTCGCTAACCGACATCGCTTCGGTGCCAATCGCGCACTGTATAGTGGGCAAATATTTGCCTCGTGTCTGAAGCCTGACTCTTGCCTTTGCCTGTTTTATAGCGGCATCCATTGAGCCTGCGACCGGGCGAGGGAGTTTTCCCCTGCCACCGAGTACCTGACCCAAATTTTTGCCGACTTCAATCATAAGCTGTGGAGTTGCGACAAATTCAGATTCGCTTGCCATTTTCTTAAGCTCTTTTTTATTTACCTTGAGCTTTTCAATGTCTGCCTTCCCTAAAACTTTCACTGCGCCGGCTTTTTGCGCATCCATTGCCGCCTGTTGCTCTGCGAACGCGATTATTGGAACATCCTTGCCTCTTCCTTTTGGCAATATGATATCCATATTAATCCTGTTTTCAGGCTTTGAGACGTCAAGTCCCTTAAAATTAAACACAGCTTCCACTGTCTGTGTGAATTTTCTTTTGCCCTTTTCTTCAAGAGCAGTTTCAATAGCTTGGCTAATTTGTTTTTTGTCCATGTGTAAGTCCCTCCTGCTACTTTAGCAGTGAGCGGCAGATTTCATTCTGCCCTAGCGGGAAAACTCGCTGTACTCTTATGGGCAAACCTAATTTATAAAGTTTTTGCCAGGTCCAATTTTCCCGAGCCCCCGCTTTTTAGCCCCGAATAAGGCTCTTACTCTTTTGAATAAGGCTCCCTGCTCTTTTTGTACTCTTTTTATAGTTTATGCCCCAAGTCTTTTTGTGGAATCGGCACTTATCTCAAAACGGTTTGCAATAGCACTCTTCTTTTGCGCCATATTTTTGCTTTCCGGGTGTGTGCGTGTAGAGACGTTTGAGCAGTTTTATCCAAACGGCCGCTCCCGAGTTCTCTCGCAAATCTACATCGAAAATCTCGTGCAAACCCTTGAAGTTTCCGGGCTTAAGCCCCCTCGAAATTATAGTGCAAAAGATGGATGGAAAAGCTATCTTATAGACGAATGCAACAACTTTTCATCCCAGCAAGAGAGCAGATTTTGCCACGAATCCCAAGGCTGGCTCATAATTGACGATTTGCGCGTTTCAGGCTATGATTATGCTTTTGCATCTTATGAAGCATTTCCATTCACAATGTACGAGCTCACAATTTTCTCGCCCCCGATCCCTCAGATAGGTGAATTCAGCGAAATAGGTAATTTCCGTTTTCCCAAAAATTTGAGTTTTGCGGGCATGAACAAAACCATGCTATCGCAAATTCGCGCGTCCGGACTCAAATACAATTACATGATAATAGTGCCAGGCGAAATACTCGAATACAATTACGGCGAAAAAAAAGAAGGTGGTATAATGGTGGACGCACTCGCCGCCACCGAAGCTGATACTCCTATTCGCATAAAAAGTCGGGAGCTGAACTTATCTCAAGTCGCCATCATCGCAATCGCATTCATTTTGCTAGTCCTATTCGTAGATTTCGTGCTGATATGGGCTCTAAAGGAATGGGCGAAAAGAAGCGACGAGTCTGAACAGAGACGAAGAAGACGAGAAGCGGAAGATGCCCGTCGGCGCGTCTTTAGACAAGATCCCCGTCTAAAGGAAAACGAAGTGTATATTGCGCCTGAGGATTCCAAAAAAATACCGCCGACATGATTTCTCGGCTCTTGCAAGATTATATTTAAAAGCATCTCTGAATTGAGTAATTCGTGTTCTTGGATAAGCGCATATTCGCATTCATTCTGCTCTTGTTAGTGGGCAGGGCATTCGCACAGTCAAATGGCGATTTCTCTCCGTTTTTGGTAAAGTCTGCAAATTACACTTTGCTTGAAGATCATCAAATCAGCTCAACTGACGGGAGCATATCAAAAATCCTCCTCAACATCTCAATCCCTCAAAACTCGCAAGTAACAAATTCAAGCTCCAACTACTCAAAAGAGATAAGTGCTGATGGAAATTCATATTTAATAGTCTCCGACAGTTCCCCTTCCGACCCGTATTCTTTTTCGGCATCTTTTTTCGTGCGCTCTTTCGTGCAGACCACTTCCAACCTTAGTGGGGTTCAGAGCGCAAACTCTTCATTTGAAAGTTATATTGCTTCAAATGAGCAAGTGCCATCCGACAACGAATCACTGCGCTCTCTTGCGCAAAATATCAGTGCGAATTACAAAACCGATTTTGAAAAAATCTCCGCGCTCGCAATATGGACAAACAAATATATCACGTACAATCTTTCTTATGCCGGCAAAGATTTGTCGGTATATGAAATTCTTTCCCAACGCGCCGGAATCTGTTCGGATTATTCGCTTCTTTTCACAACCCTTTCCCGTTCTTTGGGTTATCCCACCCGCTTTGTGAATGGCTACGCATACTCTTCCGTGCAAAAAGAATGGGTCGGTCATTCGTGGACCGAAGTTTATTTGGGCAAATGGGTTCCGGTTGATCCGACCTGGCTTGAAGTGGGCTTCCTTGACGGAACGCACGTACCAATTTCAAAACTCGCATCTTATGATTACAAGCTGGCGTCCGTATCCGCAAACGTTCTTTCCAAAGATGCACGAATTATTTGGCAGGGTCCTGAAGGACAAAGTGAGCCTGCAACAAATCTGAAAGTGAAATCAATAGAATTTTTTGAGCCAGACTCAAATTATCTTTTTGGTGTATCCTCTAAAAATCTGTCCCAAGATTCAAAATTTATAATTTATGCGATGTACAACGCAAGCGATTACCGTGTAATTAATATAGTGCCTGCTTCATGCAAAAGCGATTCGGGGCAAATCTTAACCTTTGACAAAGGCGAACAATTCACAATCACTTCTCCGTCAAAAGAGCAAATTACAATTTGGGCCGGAAACATATCTGGTGAAATTGAGCCGAACATTTTGTACAAATGCCCCATAACCCTCAACTCCGATTTTCTCTCGCCAAAAAGCATAACTCTTGATATTTTATTGGATGATAAGCCTGCAAAAACATTGTCTGCCGCTGTGTTCAAGCCCTCAATTTCCCCTTACGAACATCAGAAAGTAATGGTAAGCATGCCGTCCGATTTTGCAAATAAAAACGCAACTCTTCTTGCAGACAATTTTCTCATGAGCACTGCATTTGACAAAGACGGGGCGGCGGAATTTGAATTTCCTGCAGGTGAAATCGGGGCGCACAAGCTGTATGTTTGGGCGGACGGAGCACAACCCATTGAGCTGGATTACATCTGCGATATCGGGTTTGCAAACAAATCCATCACCATAGATTTTGTCAATCTCACGTACTCCGGGCAAGACGGACTTGTGAATATACAAATACCTGCCGAATTCGCGGCAATGATAAAAGGTCCGATTTCAATTGCATGGAATTGGGGTGCCCAGTCCGGTCAGCTTCAAATTTCTAACACAAGCTTTAGCCAATTTGTCTTTTCTCCGGAGCTAGCCGCAAGCTATCCGTTTAGTGTGCAAATATTGGATGCGTCTTCAAACAAAGTTTATTCTCAATCCTCACCTCTTTCCATTTCACAAAAGCCGTTCATGTGGGTAAGCAACATGAAAATATCAAATTTGAATTCAACGCACGGACTTATCCAAATTCAAATTTCCAAAAAAGGGGATGTGAAAAACGCATGGCTTCTCATGGGCGGAAAGAGATATCCTGTAGGTTCAAACGAGATTCATCTTGAGCTTGAGAAAAAAGCATATATCGGAAAAATAATTTGGGAAGATCCGTATGGCAAGTCCTACTTTGAACAAGTATTTATCCGAACCCCGGATGAAAATGACCCTTGGCTGACGCCTGGGATAATGACTTCTGAGCAAAACAGGCTTTCGCTTTATCAGATATTAATCGAGCTTGGGGCAATAGTTGCAATTTTGCTTATTGCGGAAGCGGTGCGCAGAAGCCGTTCTGGTGCAAACATCCCTTAAATTTTTTTGCTGTGTAGGATTTCTATGGTTAGCATCACATTTCTTGGAACCGGCGGCGGGCGCATAAATCTAATTCGGCAAGTGCGTGGTACAGGCGGCTTTCTCATAATCTCCAAACACCTGATAATAAGTGTTGACCCCGGCCCGGGAGCACTCTCTACACTCAATCGGTTCGGAATAAATCCGGAGTCCATAAATGCGGTAATCATTACTCACGACCATGTGGACCATTTGCTTGAGGCTCCGCTCATAATCGAGGCAATGAGTGGCTTTATGCTAAACAAGGGCGGCGTACTCATAAGTGCAAAATCCGTTGTGGATAATGATGCGAATGCAGACCGTTCAATAACTCTTTATCATCAATCAAAACTTGCTCAAAATATTATACTTCGCGCGGGCGAAAAAAAGAAAATAACAATTGAAAAAGGCGGGCGCGAATATGGTTTTCTTATTCAGGGAACAAATGTAAAGCACGAGGATATATTCGGATTCGGGTTTGTGCTTGAAATTGACGGGAAGAAAATCGGTTATACATCAGACACAGAATACATAAAATCAGTTCACGAAAGCCAGTATGCCGGACTGGATTTGCTAATTGCGAACTGCCTAAAGCCCGCCGCGGACGAAATTGCCGGGCACATGCATTCAATTGATTTGTCAAAGTTGCTTCTCTCAACAAAACCAAGTGCATGCCTTCTTACACATATGGGAATGAAGATGCTTGCCGCCGGTCCTGAAAAAGAGGCGGGGGCAATAGAAAAAATAAGCGGTGTTCGCACAATCGCGGGGCGCGACGGATATGAATTTGACTTGGAGCGCGGCACTTACAAAAAATACGAAAAGCCAAGCAAGCCAAAATCTTCAGAGCAAAAAAAGCTTGCATGAACATCAATACTTGCAAAAATCGGGCGAACAGAAAAAGCCTGCATAAAAATCGAATTTTTTGTATTTTACAAAAAAGCGCCATTTCAAGCCCGGCGAATTCTATTTGATATATTTATATTCATACATCGCCCATTTTATTCACTATAAACTATCAATTATCTATTGTGATTTTCATGGAACTTGCGCAAAGGCTGGATTGCAAAACAGAGCAGAAATGGCAAAAATTCTGGGAAGAGAAAAAATTCTTTTCCTTTGACGAGTCGGACTCTTCCAGACCCGTTTATTCACTGGACACTCCTCCACCTTTTACCTCCGGTGATTTGCACATGGGGCACGTTCTCTCATACTCTTACTTTGATTTTGTAGCCCGCTACAAACGCATGAAAGGCTTCAATGTTTATTTCCCTCAAGGCTGGGATTGTCAGGGATTTCCAACCGAAGTAAAAGTGGAAAAAAAATATGGCAGACAGCCCCCTACAGAATTTCGAAAGCTTTGCATTGAATGGACAGAAGGCTGTATCCTAAATATGAAAAGCCAGATGCAGCGAATGGGCTTTTCTCCGGATTGGAAATTTGAATATCGCACAATGGATGATACGTATCATAGCAGCGTGCAACTCTCAATTCTTAAAATGTATGAAAGCGGGCAGGTATATCGCTCAAAGCATCCTGTTTTCTGGTGCCCGAAATGCCATTCAGCATTGGCAAAAACCGATACTGATGATGTAGAGCGTTCAACCAATTTGCACGACATAAAATTCATCTTAGAAACTTCCGACAAAAAGCAATCGGAGCTTGTAATCGCCACCACCCGACCAGAGCTTATGCATGCCTGTGTCGCGGTTCTTTACCATCCAAGCGATGTGCGCTACAACAAGCTAAAGGGTGCATTTGCAATCACCGCGCTTGGAAAAGAAGTGCCATTTTTGCCCGATTCCGACGTTGACAAGGAATTTGGAACCGGTGTTGTAATGGTTTGCACATTCGGCGACAAGCAAGATGTTGTATGGATGTACCGCCACAAACTGCCTTATATAAAAGCGCTTGATGATTACGGCAGGCTGGTAAACTCTGGCGAATTTGACGGGCTAAAAATAGATGAGGCAAAGAAAAAAATAATCGAAAAATTCATTGCAGAGAAAAAACTTGTAGGCTCAAAACAAATCAACCAGACAATAAAAGTGCATGACCGCTGTTCCACTCCGATAGAGCTTGCGGACTCATGGCAATGGTTTGCAAAAATCACGCAAAAAAAGGACGAGATAATAAAAACCGCCAAAGAAATGAAATGGCATCCGGATTTTGCAATTGCAAATCTCATAGATTGGGCAAACTATGTTGAGTGGGATTGGGTAATTTCACGCCAGCGCGTATTTGGCACGCCCATTCCTTTTTGGGTATGTGAAAAATGCAACGAGATAATTCCCGCAAGCGAGAGTGAGCTTCCAGCAAACCCTTCTCTTTTGGAGAAAAAATGCAAAAAATGCGGCGGCAATGCAAAAGGCGAGTCTTCCGTATTTGACTGCTGGGTGGACTCTTCCATTTCTCCACTAATAATTTCCCGCTGGCAGAAAGATGAAAATTTCTTCAAAAAAACTTATCCCGCCTCTCTTCGTCCGCAAGGAGTGGAAATCATCCGCACATGGGCGTTTTACACTATTTACAGGTGCAAAGAGCTTACTGGCAAGGCTCCTTTCAAAGAGCTTTTGCTAAACGGAAATGTTCTTGCGCCAGACGGAAAGAAAATGTCAAAATCACTTGGAAACATTGTAGCTCCGGACAAGCTCATTGACGAGTACGGTGCGGATTCGGTTCGCATCTGGGCGGCTCTCTCAGGTGCAATGGCAAAAGACCGCCCTCTTTCCTATCAGGATATAAAATATGCAAAAAGCTTTTTGAACAAGCTTCTTAACGCCGGAAAATTCGTACAGCAATCCACTTTAGGGTATTTACATTCTTCGCCCCCGCCAAAGAGTTTGCGAGCAATAGACAAATATTTCCTGCACAGGCTGGGAGAAGTAATCACCGATTGCAACTCTCATTGGAGTGAATACGAATTTCATCACATCGTAAAGCGCGTGCATGATTTCTTCTGGCATGAATTTTGCGACTATTATCTGGAGTATTCCAAATCCAGAATTTATGGGCAGGATGAGGATGCGAAAAAAGCCGCTCAATATGTTCTTTACACGATTTATACAAACGTCGTTCTTTTGCTCACTCCAATAATTCCGCATGCATGCGAGGAAGTGTGGCAGGCTTTCAAGAAGGGCGAGGGGCAAACAGTAATGTTCGAGAAATATCCCTGTGATGTTCAAGGACTTTCGTACCCTGATTTTATGCCCGCAGGCATTCTCTTGTCGGAACTTGTATCGGCAATCAGGCAGGAAAAAGCAAACAGAAAAATGGCTCTCAATTCGCAAGTGCCCTCGCTTGAGATTTGTCTGCGCAAGCAGGATGCCGAATTGATTGATTCAATAAAAGCCGAGCTATTATCAGTCTGCAATATAGTTGATTTGCAAATAAAAATCGGAGAAAGCACACAAATAAACTGGTAATTCCCAGCCAAATATTTCATAAAAGCCAAACTCTGTTGATTTCAATGCAGGATATATTGTTTCTCACTTCAAACCCGCACAAGGTTTCCGAAGCCAAAAGCATTTTAAAGAGCTATAACCTAAATGTAGTTAGTTCACAACAGAAGGGAACCGAAATACAGTCGGATTCAATTTCTGAAGTGGCGCGAGTATGCGCCGAGAATGCGTATAAGCATATCAAAAAGCCCCTGTTCGTAGAGGATTCGGGTTTGTTTATTGACTGCTTAGGCGGATTTCCGGGCGTTTATTCATCATATGCATTAGATAAAATCGGCTGCGAAGGAATTCTTCGTTTGCTGGGCCAAGAGCGTCAACGTTCTGCCCGCTTTGAGTGTGCAATTGCATACGCAAATGAGCACGGCACCAAAAATTTTAGCGGTGTTGTGAAAGGGCAGATCGCCAACTCGATATTTGAGGGGGAAGGCTTTGGATATGATCCTATCTTTATTCCGGATGGGCATACTCAAACTTTTTCTCAGATATTTGATGTGAAAGAAAAAATTTCACACCGCGCGATTGCCCTGCACGAATTTGCGAAATTCCTATGCACAGCGAACAAACAAAAGGAGTGAATTTATGGCAAAACTGCATTCAAGAAAACGGGGCCGCTCCGGTTCAAAAAGACCGGCTCTAAAAGTAGCCCCAGAGTGGGTGGAATACTCTGCCCATGAGATTGAGGATTTAGTGGTGAAGCTTGCAAAGCAAGGCAACGATGCGACGACCATCGGACGCATTTTGCGAGACCAATACGGAGTTCCGCAAGTTCGAACAATTTGCAATAAGAAAATTTCCCAGATACTTGAGGAAAACTCAATAAAGGTAAATTATCCAGACGACCTTCTTGCGCTCATAAAGCGCGCGGTAAGAATGATTGTGCACCTTGAGAAAAACAAGGGAGATGGTACAAACACCACAAAGCTTTTGCACGTGGAGTCAAAGATAAAGAGGCTTGCTGATTATTACATTAAGAAGAAAAAGCTCCCAGTAAGCTGGAAATACGACCGTGAAAGAGCGGCGCTCATCGTGAAGTGATGTTATGGCTGATACTACAACAAAACAACAGCAACCCAAAAAGAAGAAGGCTCGCTCCGGCGCAGTTGACAAATGGAAACTCAAGTCTTGGTATACTATCAAGGCTCCCGAAATATTTGAGGGCAAAGAGCTTGGTCAACTTGTTGCAAGCGATGAGGAAACAATAAAAAACCGTGTAATCCGAGCAGGTCTTGGAGAAATCACAGGTTCGTTTTCCTCATCCACTGCATTTACTTCTGTAATGTTTAGGGTAAGTTCGGTGACCGGAAAGACTGCAAATACCAAGTTTATCGGGCACGAGCTTTCTCCAAGCTATATCAAAACATTACTGCGAAGAAGGCGCTCAATCATCTACAATGTTGTGGATGTGAAAACCACTGACGGACAAACACTGAGAATAAAATCGGTCGCAGTGACCGCTTTCAAAGTGTCCGAAGCCGTGAGAAAGGATTTGAGGCGCACGATAGACTCACTCATAAAAGAAATCGGCTCGCAGATGGATTTGCCGACTCTTGCACAAGAAGTGGTGTTTGGAAAATTCTCAGCAAAAGTGTTTGGGAAAGTGAAAAACATTACTCCCATGCGCAGGCTTGAGATAAAAAAGAGTGAGCTTTCAGAAAGTTTTGAATAAGTTCCAAAATTTTCTTTTATTTTTTATTTTTTTATCTATTTTTCTATTCATTTTTCTATTTTTTAAATTTCTTTCTCCTCTATTCGTTTCTCCAATTTAATTTCTATCTTTTGCAATTGACAGGGTAAATTGGCGTGCGTTTGCGCGTATGCAAGAATATAAAGCAGGTCTTGTCATAAATTAGATATGCACACGCACCTAAAACGAAAGGATGCCGAAAACGTCATCATTTGCCCCAAATGCAATACTCAAAACCATTCAAGTCAAAAGCAGTGCGGCAAATGCGGCTATATCTTTCCTTCAAAGGAGAAATCAAGAGATAAAAAAAAGCAAATTCCGAATATGCCTTTTTCCGCGCCGATTGCACAAGCTCCCGAGCAAGAAACGCAGGAAGAGCAAGAGCCACAAATTCCTAAAAATCTTACAAACCGGGGAAAAAACGAGGGGCTCATTTCGGTTGCCGGACGAGTTGTAGAATGTCCAAGATGCGCTTCTTTAATCAAGCCCGATGCAACAAGATGTCCGAAATGCGGGTATAAAACAAAGAAAAACTAAATTAATTCAATTATACAGGTGAGAAAATGATTCCGGGAATGGGAAATATCGATCCAAAACAAATGGGCAAACTGATGAAGCAAATGGGCATTCAAAGCCAGGAGCTAAATGCTTCGAAAGTGACTATAGAAACCGATAGCGGGAATATAATCGTTGAAAATCCATCAGTCACGAAAATCACAATGCAGGGGCAGGCTTCATTTCAAATATCCGGGAATATTCGGCAGGAAAGCTCGATAAAGGGCGAAGACGTTCAAATGGTGGCGGAATCCGCATCCGTTTCTTTGGACGCGGCAAGAACCGCCCTTGAAGAGTGCAATGGCGACATCGCCGAGGCGATTTTAAAATTGCAAAAAGCCTGATTTTTTGCGGTTTGTTTTTTTACCACAGAATTCTTGCGGTTATTTAAACCTTATTTTGTCATAACTACTTCCCTTCGAAAGATGGGTGTGGGAGGTGGGATGGAGCCCTTGTGGTGTACCATCTCATCTTCATTTGTGAACCCTCAAGCATCGCTTTTTATTTCTTCATTAATTTCTTCTTCTTATGAAAACATCCGTGCCAAAAGCAATTCTCTTTGACATAGACGACACCCTCTTTCCCTCAAGTGAATTTTCATCCAAAGCTCGGGCAAATGCAATCTCTGCAATGATATGTGCAGGTATGGGTGCAACTCCTTCAAGTGCTCAAAAAGTATTGCAAAAAATAATCTCAAAGCGCGGTTCAAACTATGCCCATCATTTTGACGAGCTTGTAAAAGAATTTGTCTGCAAAGACAGCTCGCATGCAGTTGCCGCCGGCATCTGGGCATATCATAGCACAAAGTCCTCAATAAGGCCTTATATTGGAACTAAAAACGGTCTTCTAAAGCTAAAGAAGCGCGGCTACATCTTATGCGTTGCCTCTCAAGGCAGGGTTATCAAGCAATGGGACAAACTGATTCGTTTAGGATTGGATTCCTATTTTGAGCATGTATTTGTAACCTCCAAAAGAAAAGACAGAAAATTCTATACTTTGATTTCAAAAAAACTCAAAATTCCCCCCAGTCAAATTCTTATGGTCGGAGACAATCCGCAAACAGATATTTTACCTGCGAAATGTGCCGGAATGCAGACTGCAAGATTGATGTGCGGAAAGCATGTGCGCGAGAGTGGGAAAGCGCAAATAATGCTCTCAAGCCTTGGCAAGCTTTTTTCCCTCCTGTAGGGGCTTTTTTCGCAACAATGCCCATTTATTAAGCACGTTTGCCATAAATTTATTGTACTTTATTTGTGAGGTTATGCTTATGTCAGATGTATCCGAATCGTTATCAGAAGAAGTTTCACCAGAAGAGGAAAAACAAAACGCCCTTGAAAATTTCAAGAAAGCGGGCAGTATAGCCAAGGCAATTCGCGCGGACGTGCGCCACCTTGTAAATCCGGGCGAGTCTGCTTTTGATATCGCAGAATCAATAGAAAAAATGATATTTGATGCAGGCGCACGCCCCGGTTTTCCGGTAAATATCTCAATAAACGAATACGCCGCGCATTATACTCCTCCATCTGAGGGCAGTATTCTTATCGGGGAAAAAGACGTTGTAAAAGTTGATTTCGGTGTTTCAGTTGACGGCTGTGTTGCAGACAATGCAATCACACTCGACCTTTCCGGAGAGCAGGGCAAACTTTTGGAGGCTTCGGATGAGGCTCTAAAAGCGGCGGTCGCGGCAATAAAACCCGGTGTCGGCAACGGAGAAATCGGCGCAATAATTGAAGAAAAAATAAAATCCTACGGCTTCAAGCCGATTGAAAATCTTACCGGGCACATGTTGGAGCCATACAATCTTCACGCAGGCGCCGATGTTCCAAATATAAAAATGGATTCCGATTACTCCTTTGAAGAGGGCGATGTCTTTGCAATAGAACCTTTCGCAACAAATGGTGTAGGGCGAGTTGTGGATACTCCCGAAGTGGAAATATATAGCGTAGTATCCGACGGAAAGCTTCGGATGCGCTCAAGCCGGGACCTTTTGCTCAAGCTTGTAAATCGCTATCTTACGCTCCCATTCGCACGCCGCTGGCTTAGCAGTGAATTCAAAAGCAAGCTCGTGCTTGGCGCCTCAATAAAAGAGCTGCTTGGCGCAGGTTGTCTTCATCCATATCCGGTTCTTCGCGAGGCAAACAAAGGGCTTGTTTCTCAATTTGAGCACACTGTTATTGTGGAACACGATGGCGCATTTGTAATTGACGGGGAATTTTAGTTGGTGGATTAATTTGCAGGAAAGCTTTTTGGATAAAAAAAGGCGGGCTGCAAATATTCTTTCTGTTTTCAAAAAAGAATATTTTGGCGCGTGGACTACACTAAACTACGAAACCCCTTTCCAGCTTCTTATTGCAACCATTCTCTCGGCTCAGTGCACGGACGAGAGAATAAACAAAATAACTCCGTCCCTCTTTTTGAAATATCCAGATGCAAAATCCTTATCGCGCGCAAAAATTTCGGATATAGAGCCGATTATTTTCTCATCAGGATTTTATCATTCAAAGGCAAAAAACATAATCTGTGCAAGCAAAAAAATAATGCAAGACTTCAATGGCAAAGTGCCCGACACAATGGAGGGGCTAATCTCCCTTGCAGGTGTTGCCCGAAAAACTGCAAACATTATTCTATTTCACGCATACGATAAAAACGAAGGAATTGCCGTAGATACTCATTGCATGCGCATTTCCCATCGTTTGGGATTTACATCTTCTTTTTCCAATCAAAATAAAATAGAAAAAGAGCTCATGGCACTCATCAATAAATCCGATTGGGGGGCGTATACGAATTGGATGGTTCTTCACGGAAGAAAATATTGCTTTGCTAAAAATCCAAAATGCAGAATTTGCCCTCTAAAAAATCTATGCCAAAAAGTAGGTGTAGAAAAGAAAAAATAGTTAGCAATCCATCCTCCCTGTTCTTTTTTCAAGTAGAATCCAAAACCCGCCCAAATTTTACTTCCGCGCCCATTTTTCTTTTCCAAAAATAAATCGCAGTGGTCGGCACTCCGACTTTTTCAGATATGTCCTTTGCTTTTTCTCCGCTTTGCAAAAGCTCCTGCGCCAACATTTTTTTCTCCATGGAAAACTTTTGCGGTCTGCCTGCGCGTTTTTTAACGATGATAATTTCAATGCCCGCCGCTTCAAGCGCCCGCTTCACTTTTTGCGGCACGGTGCGATTTATTCCCTCGCTCATACTAATCTTATTCACTTTTGTCTGATTCAGCAACCTTAGAAAAATCTGTTTTGAGGGCTTTGTTTTTATCTGTACCTCATTTTCCTGCCCGGCACCAAAAATCTGCCCATACATTTTTTCTCTGCTTCCTTTTAGTACGAGCATTTTCACACGCCTAAACTTATTTTTTGAGCCCTTCTAAGAATTTTGCGCCTCTTGAATGTGAGCCCTGTGCAAGTCCCTCAATTATCGGAATGGCATTTTTTATCTCGCTTTCATCCACGTTAAGCTCTTTTGCCGCCCATTGTGTGCTCACACTTGCCCTCACGCATAAAAATGCAGGGCCCCAAGCACGCGAACTAATCGGGGGCGCATTTTCCTCCATCGCAATCTTTTGGGCAATTACTTTCGCAGGATGCGCAAGATTGTATCCTTTCGGAGCAATATCTTCCAAAAGTGCAAGATGCGCTTCATCCGGATTCGCAAGCACCGATGGCATGGCGCCATAAGACATTCTCATCTCTTTGTTCATAGTGACATAGTACCATTGAAGAAGGCGGTAAACAATCTTTTCAGACTCTTGCAATGCGATTTTTTTTGCCTGATTTTTTCTTCTGTGCAGTAAGGCGTAAAACTCGTCATGCATAACCCAGTCAAGCCCTATTTTGTTGATGAATCCGGCGTGTTGCATCTGTTTCTTTATATCTTCAAATCGTTCTGCCTCGCTTATTATGGAATCCGGCACGAGCTTGTTTTTTCTCAATATATTATTATACTCCCTCAAATTCGCATTTTCTTTTTCTTCGGCTTCAAGCTCTTTTGCCGCGTGCGCGGATGCATAAGCCGCCGCCATACTGAAAATCGCAACCTTTGTTGAATAATTTTTTATAAGCCCCGCCGATTTTCTGCTCAGGCGAACCTCAAGCACTTTTGCTTTTTTGCCAAACGACTTTTCAATAGTCTCTTTTGCATTTTTGTTCGCATCCACCTGTATTGTGCGCTCAATTTCAACCCCGTCCTGCATGAGCGAAATAAGTGCGGACGCGGTTCTTATCGGGTATCTTTTCTGCTCAAAAATGCTTATGAGCCCATGATACGCCTCGGCGGCATTTTCTCCCGAATCTGTAAGTATTTTTCTATAAGATCCGTTTAGGGGCAAATATTTTGCAAGAAAAGCCAAATTCGCATCTTCAAGTGCTTGCACCAGTCTGTGCGCCGCAACTGCAACTCTCACCCTGTTCAGGGTGAATTTTTTCAAGGACGCAATATATCTAATTTGTTTTGTATGCTTTCTCTGGTCTGCCGCCTCGTCTGCGGAATTTTCCTGCAAATCCTCTCGTGCCTTTGCCACCAGGGTTCTAAACGGGGCGTCAAATCCCGCAATAATCATTTGCGCCTTGTAGCTGTTTAGTTTGTCAATTCTCTTTTTTGCATTTTGCATACTCGGCTCCAGCGAGTCAAGATAGTCGTTTGCCTCTTGTGTCAATATAAGCGAATCTGACATGTTCATCACTAAACATACAATGAATAAAAAGGGGAAGGAAAGAAGAAAAATCAAAATTTTCCAAACATTTTCTAAGGCAAATACCTGTTTGCTTCCATTTTCTCTTTGATATATTTTCCTACGAATGAAAGCGAGGGACCCTGCAATGCGTCCTGCTCAAGCTTTTTCTTTGTCTTTAGCACGACTTTAAGTTCATCCACCCATTCAGGATGCCTCTTTATCCACTCATAATTAAGCATTTCTTCTGCCCTCTTTAGGTCCACTTCTTTTGCCTTAATGGTAAGGTTTCCAAGAAATTCGTAATCCTTTATATCCCTCATCGTAACTCCGATGAATTTTGCCGACGGTGTTGCAATATCATTTGCCAAATATGCCAAATTCATGGAGCCGGTTTTAATTGTCCAATAAATATACCATCCCCACGCATCGCAGTCCGTGAATACGATTATCGGCAGTTTTTTTTGCGCAAGCTTTGAAATAAGCCGTCTGCACCCACGAGATGCCTGTCCTTTTGGTGTAATCAATACGCAATTTTCCTTTCTCCAGAATTTATCTTCATTAAGCCTCTGCCACATTGCGTCCTTTTCCACTACGAGTACAAATTCCGCATCCAGCTCTTCAATTGTCATGCCGTTATCCACATCTGAGGGAATCATCCAGCCCGACCTTCCCTGTTTCGTGCCATCAATAAGTGTCTCGTCCCCTCCGAATCTGTCTCTTAGCACGAGCGGGCCCGCAACCACTCCCTTTCGATCGGTATTCAAATTCAAATCCTCTCTTTTTATTCCGAGCGAAACTTCCAAATCCTCAATAAGCGGGTTTGATTCGGACTGCTCCGAGAAAAGCTCTTCATCCAAATTCTCTCCTAGGGAAAACTTTAGCTGGTAAAAAAGACCTCTGATTGATGTGTGCGCGTCCTCTTTGAGAAATTTCTTGCACTTATTTGCAATAGCAACCGTCTGCATGAACTTTCGCGCCTGACCTACATTGATGAAGCTTCTCGTCTCGTTTTTTTCTCCAAGATGCAAACATCCAATTTTTTCATCAAACAGCACATTGGATTTACTTCTAAGCGGCGCTTCAAATGAGGGGGACACTTCCTCATCAATCTCCTTTAGCATGTGCCCGCCCATATTTTCAAGTTTATTTATAACTACCTCTGAATCTTGGCGCGAATTTTTTTGAGTTTCTTTTGTTTTCTTAATCATCGGAGTCGCCTCTTCTTATCTTCAATTCACTCTTCTTTCTCATCGTCGGCATCTTCTGCCTCCTTCCCATTCTCTTCCAACCCTTCTTCCCCGCTTTCGTCTCCAAGTATGTGTGTCATATACTTTGTTTCAATAAGCAAAGTGAGTTTTTTTGCCAACTCTTCAGGTTTTGTATTCTTGCCTGCCAATTCGCTCAAATCATGGGAAAGCTGGGGCACGTATTTAATGACTGCATTTCTTCTTTGCGCCCTGTCTCTTTCCTTATTTATCCCTGCCAAATGAAGTTGCAATCTTCTTGCCGCCTCCATAATGGCATTCTTTATTTCCTGATACACTTCATCTTCCTGCGATATTGCCTGCTTTCCAGCAGAAGTATACGGAATATGCACCGACGCCAAATTCACAAAAACCGTAATTGCCTCCTCTTCAAAATTTTTGAGCTTGTAGCGTTTCCAGTCAACGTCCTTTGCCGCCTGCGTAATCGCGCATCCGGAAATATCAAACAGAAGCGGTGCGGCATTTGCATATCTAATAATGTCCGAAGTTACCTGATTGTTTGAAAGCCGCCTTCCGGCCTGACCTCCCCATGCGATTGCCGCCTCCACTAAAAACGGAACTCCTCCCTTGTAAATTTTCGGAGGGCGCTCGGTGACTGCAATAAACTCCGGTGCAAGAATGTGTGCAAGCGATGTTTGTATCTGTTCTGCGCCGATTGGATGTATGCAATCAGATGCAGGAGCAATCCACTTGACCATCGAGAACGCTTTAATGAGACCTTCAGCCTCTTCCCAACTAAGTTCGGACGGCTTTTTCTTAAAATCAAGATATATTATTCCTTCGGTTTTCCCACTCATTACCTGTGCAAGCTCATCCACCTTTGCAGACGAAACTCGCTGAAATCTTTCCTGCAAAAACGAGCTCATGTTATATTTGTCTGTTTCCCGATGTGCCAAATCCACGATGTCGCTCACTCCAAGCCCGAGTGGATGCGGCAGAACTTCCTTTGGTTTTTTCGGGACTATCTCAGACGAGCGCGGATACGTTGTCAGCTCTCCCGTCGGTTCAAGAAGCGAAATCGTCACATGTGGATTCGCAAGCGCGATTCTCTTTATGTACTCGTACGGGCTTTGAGCGGAGCGTTCATAATTTACCTCGCCAAATTCGCCCTCAACGTATAATCCGTGCGCCCCTTGCGGATTGTCCTCTTCCACTTCATCTGTAATCGTCGGGCTGTTGGTCTTTATGTCAACCGCCACGTTGCAAGTTAATTTTTTGTCTGCATATTCCGACACCACATAAACCGGTTTGCCCGTAGTTATTTGTGCATACATTGTGCATCCGGCGGCGCCAATTCCCTGCTGTCCTCTTTGCTGTGCATATCTGTGAAACTTTGTGCCCGCAAGCATTTGCCCCAATGCCTTTCCCAAATGTTTTTTTGGAATACCAGGTCCGTTGTCCTTTACGCTTACCTTATATCTTTCATTTTTTGTTATCTCATGTATTTTTACCTCTATTTCTGGTAAAGTGCCCGCCTCTTCGCAGGCATCAATGGAGTTTGTGACATATTCATGCACGATTGTCGTAAGAGAGCGCACTTTGCCAGAGAAACCAAGCATCTGTTTGTTCTTTTTGAAAAACTCAGCTACCGAGTGTTCCTTGAAATTTGAAAATATCTTATCAGTATTGCTTTTCGCCATTAAATCACATCTACTAACTAATTTTGGTCGTATTGATGCTTTTGTAGAAAGTATTTAAGAAGCTTCTTTATTTTTGCATCTTTCCGCGAGCCTTTATCTCTTCTTCTTTTCTTCTTCTCTTGTTCTTTTCCAAGTAGAGAAATACGCCTGCGTGCGGCATTCCTTCAATAAGTTTGAATATGGCGGTTGCGGCGATGTCAATGAGCTCGAGCTTTCCGATTATGCCGACCGTATGGCCCCAAATTGCAATATTTACTTCCGCCTCGTGCTCAATAATCTCTTTGCTTTTTCCTTTTTCGCCAATAACGCGCCCCTTTATTCGCGACATATGGTTAGGCTTGGCTGCAAAATCGCGCAAATCAATTATTTTCAGTCCGTATTCTTCGTCTTTGAGCTTTAGTGCGATTCTCGGCTCAAATCCCCGTCCGATTGCTTTTATCACCGGCATTGCAAAAAAGACTTCAATAGACGGACCCTCAATAATCACCGAGCCATCTTCATTATCAACTTCCAAATGAACTGCAAGCTCGCGCTCAAGCATCTTTAGTGTGGAGTCGGCATCGCCTTTAATCTCCTTTACCCTCTTTATCGGGATTTTGACTGTTTCAATTACGAATTCTGTTTCTTCCATAATAATCATTTATCTTGCCAAAGTTCATCGTTTGAATGTATATCAGAGTCAAGTCACATCGTCATAGGGCGAACCCTTGGTAGTCGTGTACTCATCATCTATATAACTAAATGAAATTTTGTATATAAAAAGGTGCTTAAATTAAAAATTAATTATTAAAAGACGATTTTATTCCAAAGAAATTTTTACATGCACTGTGTCTGGAACTTTTACGCGCATAATCTGCCTTAGAGTTCTCTCGTCTCCGGCAACATCAACAACGCGCTTGTGCAATCTCATTTCCCAGTGCTCATAAGTGTCCGAACCATCGCCGCAAGGTGTTCTTCTTGTAGATATTTTCAAGCGGCGCGTGGGCAGATTAATCGGCCCTGAAATGTTTACTCCTGTAGCCGTTGCAATTTCCTTTATCTGATTGCAAACGTCATCCAGCTCTTGCGGAGACTTTCCGATAAGTTTTATTCTTGCTTTTCCCATCATTTCACCAAAAAAAATTATAAAAAAAAGAGATTATTTCTTGGGTTTTACCTCAAGAACAACTCCTGCTGCCACGGTCTGGCCCATATCCCTGATTGCGAATCTGCCAAGTGCCGGGAAGTCTGCGAACTTCTCAACGACAATGGGGCGCAACGGTTTGATTCGCACTATTGCGATATCACCGGTCTTAATGAAGTCAGGGTTTTTCTGCATGGTCTGCCCGGTCTTCGGGTCTTTCTTCTCAATTATTTCTGTGACCGTGCATGCAACTTGTGCTGTGTGCATATGGAAAACAGGGGTGTATCCCTTTGCAATTGCAGTCGGGTGTTCAAGCACCACGATTTGGGCTGTGAATTCCTCTGCAACTGTGGGTGGGTTGTCCACTGGTCCGATGACATCTCCGCGTTTTACGTCCTTTTTGTCAACACCTTTTACGTTGAATCCGACGTTGTCTCCCGGAATTGCCTCGGTAAGCTCTTGGTGGTGCATTTCAATTTTCTTTACTTCCGATTTTGCACCTGAAGGCATGAATACAACGTTCATGCCCGGTTTGAGAACACCAGTTTCAACTCTTCCGACCGGCACTGTGCCGTGTCCGGTAATTGTGAACACGTCCTGCACAGGCATTCTAAGTGGTTTGTCGGTTGGTTTTTGTGTCGGGGCGAATTTGTCAAAGCACTCAAGAAGTGTTGGTCCTTTGTACCATGGCATCTTGTCGGAGCGCTCTTTTATGTTGCCGCCCGAGTATGCCGAGTATGGAACGAACGGAATCTCGTCAACCTTGTAGCCGACGTTCTTCATAAGTGTTTTGAGCTGTGCAACCACTTCATTGTATTTTGTCTGGTCCCAGTTCACTGCGTCCATTTTGTTCAGACCAACTACGAACTGTTTGATTCCCAGCACCTTTGCAAGAAATGCGTGCTCTTTTGTCTGTGCCTGCACTCCGTCCTTTGCAGAACATACGATAACTGCCGCATCTGCTTGTGACGCGCCGGTAATCATGTTCTTTACAAAGTCCCTGTGACCGGGGGCATCAATGATTGTAAAGTAGTATTTTGCAGTCTCGAACTCTTTGTGCGAGAGGTCAATTGTAACTCCTCGCTCTCTTTCTTCTTTAAGAGTGTCCATTGTAAACGCAAATTCAAAAGTCGCTTTGCCGACTTTCTCTGCCTCTTCTTTCAATTTTCTCAAGGCCTGCTCTGTAAGCGCGCCTGTCTCGTACAAAATACGTCCTACTGTTGTTGATTTTCCATGGTCAACGTGGCCAATGAAAATCAGGTTCAGGTGTTCTTTCTTTGCCATAATTGCTACCTCCAACTATTGTAAAAATATTCATTCTTTATCTTAGATAATGCTCTCACAGCACTTCAGATAAAGCCGAAGTAAACTACTTAGGCGCCGCTTATTTATAAATATATTGCCCTCGCAAATTCACATCGCTTTCTTTCTAATTTTTGCAAAGCATCGCACCCGCAATCTGTTTTTGCACTCCGTTATTTTGCCTAAATTTGCCTGCGCACTCTGTCCGCATCATCATTTTCTTTGCAAGCGTCAATTTTGTTTTGTCCGCAAATTCATTTGAGTAAAGCTCCAAAAGCAGTTTGGACGTTTTTTCAAATTTTGTGTCTTGTTTATCTACAAGCTTTTTTTGCAATATAGCTTCCGCCTCTTTCGCATATCTCAAAAACATTTTTTTTGCAAACTCGTACCTTCCTGCATTTTTTTCATGAAAAAGTGCATGCGCCATAATTTCTGCGCACTTATCCGCAACCTTGCCATCTACACTCGCAGAGTCCAATATTTTTGAAAAAACAAATATTTGCCCTCCAGTGTTAAACCCCTTTTCAGTGGATATTTGCATGTGCCTCTCAAGCGCCTGCAAAAGAGCATCTTGTGCTAGGTGCATTTCATCCGAGGCGTTTGTTATGCTAAGCACCTTTTGAGATAGTGTCAGCACTTTATCAACATAGCAGAAAATCTGCTCTTCCTTTGCCGTTTTTGACCTCACCATAAAAATTGTGATTTCTGCAATCATTTTCATTTTTGGGCTATCTTGTGTAAGCTCCCCGGCAATATTTACAAAATATTCTGCCGCTTTATCCTTAAGAAGCTGGTTTTGAGAAATTGCATTGCATATGCACTCCTGTGCAAAATCCAAATTTTGCGGCTTTTGCAATGCCATGTTGCACAATTGTATTATTGCATAATTTTCAATATTAGATGGAACGTGCCCACTATTTGCAAACGCAATATCCGAAACCACTCTAAGCATCTTTTCATCTGCCGTGTCATACGCCGTATTTGTGTAAAATTTTTCAATTATAGAAAGCGCATCTATCGAATTTCCCTCATTTTTCATTTTTTTGTATTCATTTGCAATGTGCCCCATACAGTCCGCAATATCTTCTATTTTGTCCGGGTAAATATGTTCTGCGTAATTCGCCGCCTCTTTTGCTCCTTGCATTATACTTTTTACTCTCACTAATGGTATCCTTTGCTCATCCCCGCTCAACGTAGCAATATCTTCTCTGTCGATGAATACCGCATCTATCATTGAATCTATTTCCTGATTCAGCCCGTCCCAATCGCCACTTGCCAAACTGGCATAGAGCCTCTCAAGACTGAATGGTTCTGGTGCAAAAAGCCCGCCATACCCATCATCAAAATCAGAATGCATCCTATCTATTTGCTCTTATTTAATATAAAAAGAAGAAGGGAGGTTATTTTTTCTTTTTTCCAAAGTTTCCTCTCGGTTTTGGAATTTTCAATTCCGGATAAACCTTTTGCAATATATCCACGTCTGGATATGTGTAATATCCTATTTTTTCAATCAGCGCTTTTAGAAAATAACCTTCTGCCAGCGGATAATGTGCCGGAGTTTTGCATGCGCTCTCAAGCTCTTTTTTGAGCTCCGAGGATTTTAGCGAACCAAACGCTTCGGTTAATGACGCGAAATTCTTTTTTTTGCCCGCCGCATATTTTTGTGCGACCTCATCCACTTTTGCAGTATCAATTTCCGCATATCTGAAAGATTTTTCTCCAATTGCTTTTTGCACCAACGCAAGCTGGAGCGAAATATCCTCGCTCTTTACATGCTCATCTATCAGAAGTTTCTTTATGGATATCCAATCCTTGTGTTTTGCTATAAATACAATTTGGTCATTGCTTTCATCAAACATATTTTCAGCCTCGCTATTTCATTTCGGATATTCATGTATGCTTATTTTCCTCCTAAGAAAAAAGCCCTCGACGGAGATTGAATCCGCGACCTTTCGCTTTCTTGGAAGAGAAGAAATACATAACTGCATTTCCTTCTTTTTCCATAAGTTTTTCTTTCCGTTTAAAGAGAAAGAAAAGCCTTACAAGGCGAACGCTCTACCGCTGAGCTACGAGGGCGGTTTTGTTTATTTTTTCTCCTGTTAAGGGGAGAAAACAACATTAATCTTATTTCAGGCGCACCTTTATATAGATAGATATTTCTAAGCATTGTTGTAATATTTATTTGAACTTAGGTGTATTTATGGGTAAGTTTGCTGAAGCCGATGCGCTCATTTCAAAAATAATGATTTGCAAGAAATGCAAATCCCGCAACAAAAAAGGTGCGGCGCACTGCAGAAAGTGCGGATACAAGGCGATGAGACCTAAAAGAAAGGATATTCGCGCCAAGAAGTAGATTTTCTCTTTCTTTTTATCATTTTTTCACGGATGCAAGATGCTCCTTTTTATTTTATTCTCTATCTTATTCTATCAATGCAGGGGTAGCAAAGCCTGGTCAAATGCGCAGGGCTTAGGACCCTGTCTCTTAGGAGTTCGTGGGTTCAAATCCCTCCCCCTGCATTTTTTCTAATTCTGTTTTCCTTGAAAAGAAATTGGGGTAGTTTTATAAATTACTTCTGAATGTGTGTATCTTATGGACAGACGTCTCGCAGTTTTGGCAATTGTATTCGGGCTCCTCTTTTTTGGCTGCATTAGCTCAGGGGAGAAAAAACCAGTAAGCACTATAGAACCTGTTGTTATACCTGTAGAGGTTGTACAAAATACAACAAACACTTCCGTGCAGGCATCGCCCTGTGCAGGTTTTGACAATATTGTTTCCTCCGACGCGTGCTTTAGCGCGCTTGCAAAAGAGAAGGGGGACTTTGCATATTGTGAAAACATATATTCAATTTCAGATATGGATTCCTGTCTTCTTCCATTTGCATTAAGCGATGAAAAACTCTGCCAAAAACTTTCATCTTCAAAAAGCAAACAAGACTGTTATGAATCGGCGGCAATTCGACTAAATGATACTGATTATTGTGTGAAAATTTCAGACTCGCAAAGAAAAGAAAATTGCCTCAAGGCGGTTTCTCCGCCGTGCTCTTTTGAAGCCGATGAGCAATCAAAACAGGAATGTCTGGCTGTTCATTACAACTCTTCAAGCTATTGCAAAAACCCATCATGTTTCTTTGAGCTCGGCGTGCAGAACAACAACTCCGGTGCGTGCATAGAAATCGGAGACGGGCAAAGAGCGCTCATGTCCGCATGTAAAGCGGTAATTGCAAACAATTCCGCCGTATGCAACGAATCCGGTATCTCAACAATTGCCGACTATTGTTATCAACTAAGCGCATATCAGCTTAACAATTACAATTGGTGCCTTCTCGGAACTCCCGGCGGAAAATATGTGAATGAATGTGTCACCCACTTTGCAGTGCAAAATCTCAATCCTTCTCTTTGCAGGGATATATCTCCCGAAACAGAAAGAGATAACTGCTACATCAACTATTCGGCAGGAACCGGAAACAGCAGTATCTGCAAGCGTGTAATCAACAGCCTTTTGCAAAGCGAGTGCTACTTTAGAACCGCAACCAGAAATGGAGATTTGTCCGCATGCAATGCTCTTGCATACAGTGGGCGCACGAATTGCTACAATATTGTAATCACCGGCAGCGTGCCAATTCCAACCGCAGATTCCTGCAAGGCCATAATAGATATTGACCCATGGCTTTACCGCTGCTATTCACAATACGCATGGCAATCAAAAGACAAATCTGCATGTAATCTGATAGAGAACAAAAAGTACAAAGATGACTGCATCTTCAGATTTTCTTAAAATTTTTTCCACTTCTATTTTTTTCCTTTTTAAATAAGTTTGGTTTATAAATATTCTCCTCCTGACTTTTTTGCGACCATTATTGGATTATATATGCCGTCGGCAAACGGCTGAGTAAAAGTTGGGGGGATAGGCGTGGCAAGATTTTTCGAATCAGAACAAGTTGGGCAAACAGAACAGGGATTTAATCAACCATCATGGGACTCGGCAAGAAATCCGCTTCTTGAAAGACCGGAACCTCCAAAATTTCTAAAGCATAATTCAAACGTTGAGGATTCGGCACGCTTTTTCAGCGATGTTATATACGAATTTCGCACTGCAAAACGCGACATTGAGGCAAGCGCGGAGAGAATTTGCCGCCTCGGGCGCATCGGAATGCTTGTGAACAGAATGAAAGTCCGGCAGATGCTTGACTTTGGCGATTCGGATGATTCGGATAATGAAGGCGAAAAGACTGTCGTGAGAAAATAAATTCTTTGTTCTTTTTTGTCCAAAGCCCGAATAGCCCTTCAAATCCTGTCTTCATGCTTTTTAAATATAAATAAGCAAATTGCATTTGTGGTTTATCTGTTTAGATGAACTTATGCCTCAGTAGCTCAGCTTGGTTAGAGCGACTGACTGTTAATCAGTAGGTCATCGGTTCAAATCCGATCTGGGGCGATTAATTTTGAAGTGATATCGCCATTGGCACTTCCTTAAATACAAGTGGCTCAATTATAGGTTTCTCACAGAAATGGCGCGCAAATCGTTTGCTCGTCTGGAGTTCGTTTCAGAGTGGAGTAAAATGCTTATTTTGTAGGTGGGGGGCGCTGCAAGGATGTTGATTCAGTGCAGTGCGATACGCGCAAAAGATAAAAGAGAGCTGTTGCTTGATTGGTCTGAAGAAGCAAAAGAACTCGGATGGGGCGACAAAGACAAAGTTGTTATTACTGCTTTTAGAGATAAGGACGGGGAAGGAATTGAGATTGGGCGTGCTCCAGTGAAAAGGAAATAGTAATTATCAAAATATGTCCCAAAACACTGACTTTTTATCTAGTTTTACATACAATGGGGCAACAAATTTCAGACCTATCTTCTTCTTTCCGTCTTCACAGCGAAGATCGTTTATGATATATCCAAACCCACTTATTCGGTCTCCCTCATGAAGGAGAGATAAATTGGAAGTAGAAATACAGTGCATTTCCGAGGTAAGGAGTAGCACCTCCCTCCCATTTTGAGTGATTCTGGCAAGATCGTATGTTTTCAAAAGTGGATGCAAGTCCAAGAAACTCTCTCGCGTAGTATATTTTAGTCTTCCCATATACACTCCGTTGAACTTAACTACTCCATTATTTCTAGTTTCTTTAGAGTTTTTCTTTGTGTTCATTAGCGTGAACAAATTATAGCACAAGATCACATAAGTGATGACCAGAGTGAGCGACAATATTATATCTGAGAATAGATGTATATTCTGAAATTGCTCAGGAATTGGTCTATTAGCTATAAGTGGACTATCTTTGCTCATATGGATGCTTAGTGGAATAAGAAGGACTTGTATCACTATTAGTATGAGGGCTTTCAGGGGTATCTTTACCTCGTGTTTCAGAGGAATTTTATTCGGATCAAGAAATTTTTTGTTGATGGCATATATCAATAATATCAGTAATGCACCTGGTATCTGCCCCAACAGCCCAAGATAACTGCTCAACCACTCAAAAGACGGAACCCCCTTCAAATAAAATACATAGATACAGTCGCTGAGTAGAAATGGAATCAGAACTAAGTAAATCAGTTTTCCTCCAAGAGACAGACTCAAAGATTTTCCTATATCATAAAGTAAAACAAGTTTCAGGACTAAGAAAACCAGCGCTAAGGTGGAATAATACTCAGTATCTCCATTTGGAAACCCGATAAGGATATAATATACAAAACTAAGCATGAGGTACAAGATTATAGGGGAAAATAGATTTGCGTAGCTAAATGCCTTATCTCTGTTCAAGAGTATATTCGCTAAGAGATCAGTCTGCTCTCTCCAACGTTTTATCTCTTTCTGGTAGCTTGCGTCTTTACGAAGCATGAAGCCTCTGATAATTAACCCTACATGTGCTACAAAAACAGGTAAGAGTACTATACTGTTTGATAGAAAAAGACCAATATTATGCTGATAAAACTGAAAGAATGCTACTGAAAAAACTAAGATGAACAGATACAACGCAAGTAGCAAAACAGGATTTACACTATCTTGGATAGCAAAGATCTTCACAATATCCTTTGCTCTGTTCCACATCCAGCCACCGACCTTCTGAATCTGTTTGCACATGCCAAATATTTCTATTTCTTGCTTTATAATTCAGCTTATGGTCTATGTGGGAATTACAACAATGAAAGTCTAGATAAATTGTATCAAGAACATCACAAGAAACAAAGTTATTGTTGAGTTTGTACTCTTAAAATCTTCCATTTTAGCTAATCCGTGAGAAATGTTATTTCGTAGATTAGGTGGATGATCCGGATTGGAATAATATGCTTCAATAGTCATGCATGCCATGGTGCCTATCGTTTTCTCAACATGTTCATCCCTAATCAATTCTCCAAGAAGATTCTGGTTTATCGATTTTGACTTTTGTTTATAATTTAGTGTTTCTCCCCCAGATTTTTTCACAATTTGCCTCAGTATCTCTTCTATCTGGGGGCACAGCAGATGCAGAGAGTCAATATAATCCTTAGTGAGGTGCCTTTTAATTCCTCGTCGTATAATCTCTTTTGTTACTTCAGAAAGCGCTGTGGCATCAACCAATGCGATAAAATCTTCAGCTTTCATGTCATATTTTTCCATGGCACGCGAGATAAGGATTTGGTTTCCCTGAAGTAGAAACGCTACTGCGTTCAAAGTGTCATATGTTGATTTTTCTTCTTCAGTAGAATATGGTTTGGAGATGTGACTATCTGTCTGGACTACTCTTGAGAACAAAGATACTAACCCAGTGGACATGCTCTCCTTTAGTTTTTGAACCGCTTCTGGTTCTGGAATTAAATTCTCGGATAACTTCAGAATTCTTTGTCCATTATCCCCCAGAGAATCAAACCACTCCAATTCCTTATCTAGCTTTTCTGTCGGAATCGTTAGTGATACCTGAACAGTCTTAAACTCTGGTAAGGAATCTCTCATCCCATCAGAAATCAGTTTTTTCAATTTCTCTTCAGTAGTACTATCCAGGGTTCCGGTGTCTTTTCCGTAGGCTAATGCGTCTTGGTAGAAACACGTCCGAACCAGTGGAGATTTACTCTTTTGATCTCCCTCCGAAATAAGAGCATTCAGGTACTGCTTGTGGATATCTTTAAGCAAGCCCTGATCCTTTTTCTCCTTTGCATATTTTTCTAGGCACTCCAACCACATTTTTGTGAAATGATATGCAGACTTCGTTCTTGTGTCATTTATGTGTTGCTTACAGATGTCAACTAATTTAGATTCAGCATCTGCTACCACCTTACTCTCAGAAGCAGCTAAGCTACAAATACAATTAAGTCCAATTTCCACTAAGCCACGCATAATGACTTCTTCATACGAATTATCTAGTAATTTTAACAGCTTTGGAAGAAATGTGTCTCTAAGACGATCATTCTGTCCAAGCGATATCATCATAGCTGCTACAAATCTACCACAAAATATGCCTGTTTGTCTGTAATGGAATTCCTTAGCATCGCAGTGTTCCTCCATAGCATTCTCAAATGCACCTATGGCTGCATTTGCATGGTTGAGGTCCTTCTTCTCTGTCCAGAGATAATAATATATGCGTGCCTTAGCTAAGTTTGGGGTCTCGCTCTGTATTCTCTGTTTAAAGTATTCAATAGTTTCATTATCATACTCCCAAAAATCCATCTTCTTTCCAATCTTGAGTTCTTTCAGAATGTGCTCCCACTTATTATTTATCATCCCCTGATATCCAACTGTATTATTGAGTAACATCCATTCCATCTGTAGATATTTCTCTTCTTTATCTTTCTTTTCCATCCTCAATCTACCTATCGCGTTACCCAATATTCTCTCCTTTTCATGGGGAAATTGCCGCTCCAATTTACAGTCGTCCAATTTTTTTAATGTCTCTGCAACGCATTCTATTTCGGTCATTTCTATCCCCCAATATCCATACTACTTTTCCCCAAGAAAGTCCCTAAATTCAGAGCGACTCATCTTTTTTATCTTCTCAGACACTTCCTTTGCTTCCTCATAGACGTCCTTTTTGATTTCGTTTCGTCCGAGCATGTCCTTTATTTCGCTCATAACATCTGCCATATATTTCTTGTTGTGTGCTGCCTGCTCTTCCTCTCGCATATCCAGTATTATGTCCTTGATAGTGTTTTCTGCAACGTACTCTGGCCCTCGGATGCTGTCTATAGTGTCATCCAATCTCCCAGCTATCTTGAGCACTCCTGCTATCACAAGTATTGCAGAAAATATTGATTTGTATATGTTAGTCATTCCAACATCTTCAATATCCACAAAGAAATGTGAGACTACGATATCCTTTCCTCCAGTTGCCTTTATCATGAAAATATTGTTCTCCACCACATCCTCTGTTTGGAATGAATCCCCGTCAAGCACTTGTGTATCATTGCCATTCCATACGAGTGTGCCTGAGATCGGGGGTTCAAACCTCAAAATTATCTTTTTATCCGCTGGATATTCCACACCCGTAATTTTTGCTATGGCATTTCCTCCATCAGGTATCCTTGTGCAGAAATACTCTCCGCACTGTTCATATTCAGCCCCATAGAGTGTAGAAAAATAAAATTTATGGCTTTCTACAAGCGGAGTACCAAGATTGATAAAAATCCACACCCCGAAAGCTACGGCAGCCAAGCCCCACATCACATCCTTTATCCTATCCTTTTTTGTATGAAAGAATCTGACTACAGATCTAAATGTTCTCTCCGCAGGCTTCCAGTCTGCCATTATAGCAACTAATGCTGCTATCGTAGTAATCGCAGCAGAAACAGTCCCTATGTCCAGCCCTGAGAGTAATTCCATAAACAAAACCTATCTGACTTTTTTCAAGAATAACCATAATCTGAATCTCAGATATGAGTTCAATAAAAATGTAAGCAAGACTTGCAATATAATCATTGCAAACCCCCATATCATCATCGCCAAAAAGATAGAGTACTGAAGCTCGGTCAGTGTGTTAAGGTAAGAAAGCGAGTATATGGCTAAACCAAATGAAAGCACGATGGCTACAAGTCCAATATTATTCTTAATCTCGGTGGTTATCCTTAAATTTGAGATAGATTCTATTTTGTTATTTTCCAGGTCTAAGAGCTTGAGTTCTTTTGCAACTTCTGCACCATAGCTCTGAGTCAGTATGGTAAGTGATAGGATTTCTTTATATTTGCCCCACTTGGTCAAAACTTGTTTGGTCAAATTTCTATCTAACAAGTCATGATTTCTTGTCAACAATGTAACAATTGAGCTCATAGGGGGGTCATGGTCAATGATTTGTTTGGCAGACTCCTGAGATAGTGTTTGCTGCTCAACTATTGTGATTAGAACCTGGTGCGTCATCTTCTTTTTCTTCTGAAGTTCTATCATGAGTCCGCATAAATCATCCGAATCAATTTCCTTATTCTCCAAAGTATCTATGACAACTTCCTCTTTAAAATCGGCTTTTCTGAGGGCTTCGGTGGAGCTAACTGACCTGAATCTCTCCTTGTTTGACAAAAATATTTCAAGAAGTAAAAATCCCACTAAAGCCAGCATAATAGTCATAAAATTTTCTGAAAATATCGGATCCTTGAAAAAATATACAAACATCAAAAAAAGGATAAGACGCGTAGTGTCCCTTGCAGCTGAACTCAGGGTTATATTGACAACTTCAAAGCAGGAAAAAATCAGGTTTTCAATACCAGTTAGGGCATCGGTTGCAATAACTGCGGGTGTTTTTAGCTGCCCCTTCTTGGGAGGCACCACTACTGATACAGAATCCATCTTCCCACGACTAAATTCTATTCAGTATCTTTATATCCTTTCCCATCTCACTCAGGAAGGCAAGATGACCTCAATCAAGAAGCACTAATTAATGACTTATTAATCCTAGTTTCTATCACTCGTATTTTTATCTGGTCTGCCATATCTTCTCTGGAATTTGTGGGGGTTATGTCCACTCTTATCCTCACGGATGTTTTTGCGTTGTCTGCCACCACATTTATAATATACTCGAAATATGCAGAATGCCCAAGTTGTATATCCAGCAAGTTTATTGGGGTGCCGGCAAAATGAAAGGTAACGAATGAACCTTCGTCAGAATCCCAGCTAGAAAACTCTAGCTTAAAAATATCCCACCGACGCGGAAGATTTGATGGTAAAGAGACTATTCTCGTCTCCCCCACCCAACTAGTTATCATTGGGATTGAAATGTATTTGTCGAAATCGTCAATAACATCAGATTTTACTCCTGTAAAATAAACTTGGACATTATCCGCATTTCTATTCGCGTTATTTTTTATTGTGAGACCCACCCAAGCTTCTTTATCATGATATCCCTGATTAACACGTATAGTATGTATATCTCTTTGTACATTACAAAGTTCTAGTCTTGCTTTTCCTACTACATCCTGGACTTTGTGTGGGAAAAGAGCAACTAAAATTGCAACTAAAGCTCCTGCGGCTACAAGCATATTACTAATTGTATTGAGTGTGGTCCAATCGACAATGATCTGATTATAATTCCATGGTAAACAGACTACAATTATCCATAATGGAATCGCGACCGAATATAACTGCATCCTCAGCCCTCCTTGCATATCTTTAAATACAAGTGTGGATTTATACTTATCGTTAGGGATCTGTCAATAATCTCGGAATAGTCTCTTCCTAAATAAGCATTGATCTGGGGCGAATTCATTCCATTTTCAGTCTGGTTCATCCTTTATATATCTCAAAACCCCTATTTTTCTTATGAAAATCACTCAAGCAGTAGTATTGGCGGCAGGTGCAGGAACCCGTTTGCGCCCTCTTACATATACGCGCCCAAAGTGCATGATGCCCTTGGCAGGAAAGCCTATTCTTTACCATGTGCTCTCAAACCTCAAAGATGCGGGCGTGAAAAAGGCAATCGTAATCGTAAAATACGAAGAAGAACTTGTGCGCCAATATTTTGCCAATTCCGACTTGGGGATGCAGGTTGAATTCATCACACAAGGCGAAAAATATGGAACCGCCGCCGCATTTGCAGAAGCAAAAAATCATATTGATTCAACTTTTTTCGCAGTTGCAGGCGATGTAATCACAACTTCCACTGCCCTAAAGCAATTGGCGGATAAACATGAAGGAAAAATCTCCGCGTTGCTAAAAGAGGTTGAAAATCCAGAGCAATACGGCATTGCCCAGGTGCAAAACGGGTTTATCTCCTCTTTTGCCGAAAAGCCGAAAAGTCCGCCAAAAAATGCGCTTGTAAATTGTTCGCTCTATGTAATGGAGCCTCAAATTTTTTCGATTCTCTCCTGCGTGAAAAAATCAGCCCGTGGAGAATTTGAAATGACAGACGTGCTCAAATCCGAGAAAGTAAAAGCGGTCATCACAAATGAATACTGGCTTGACATGGGCATGCCATGGCAGCTTTTTGACGCAAACAAATTCCTTCTTGAAAAAATGCAGGAGAAAAAAGGGCAAATTGAAAATTCCACAATCAAGGGCAAAGTGATAATGGAACCCGGCTCAAAAATAATTGACTCATACGTAGAAGGTCCTCTTTATCTGGGCGCAAACAGTACAATCGGTCCGCACGCATATGTTCGCGGAGTGACATCAATCGGCGCAAACTGCTCAATCGGCGATTCCACAACCGTAAAAAATTCAATAATATTTGACAATGTAAATGCAAAACATCTCACCTATATCGGCGATTCAATAGTCGGACAGGGATGCAACTTTGGCGCCGCATGTCAAATTGCAAACTACCGCTTTGACGCCCTCTCAATAAAGGCAAAAGTCGCGGACGTAATAATTGATACTCAACGAAAAAAGCTCGGTGCAATTATAGGCGACAATGTGAAAATGGGCGTGCTCTGCGCCGTAATGCCCGGCAAAATAATAGAAGATAATTGCTGGATTGGCGCAGGCGTTGTGGTATCTGAAAACGTAGCAAGAAACACGCATGTTCAACTTGAGCAAAAACTGTCTTTTAGCAAAATAAAGTGAGGGTTTTTTTGAAACACTTAATAGTCGGCGTTGATCCGGGGCACACAATCGGCATCGCCGCCCTTGATTTTGAAGGAAACATATGCAATGCCTCAAACACATCCGGCGGAATAGAATCCGCAGTCTCAATAATAGAGAGCTGGGGCACCCCCTCAATAATTGCTTGCGATGTAACTCCTGCGCCGGAATTTGTGTTAAAGCTTGCATCATATTTTAATGTAAAACTTTTTGTCCCAAAAAAAACCTGGCGCGAAGACGACAAGCGCGAGATGCTAAAGCAGGCGGAAGAAAAAGCCGGGAAAAGACTTGCTCAAAATACGCACGAGCGCGACGCCCTCTCGGCGGCAATCGGAGCTTATCGCGAATCCCAAAACCAGTTGCGCTCAATTTTTTCAATGCAAATTGATTCGGATAAAAAGCAAAAAGTCTGCCATCTCATTTTGCAGGGATATAGGCGCGACACCGCACTTTTGATGACAGAGCCAAAAGAAAACATCAAGGCGGATGATTCCTTAAGCGAAATGCAGAGCCGCAATTCCTCCCCTCTTTCTGTGAAAAAACATCTTTTATCCATACAAGCGCAATTAATGGAATTTGAGAGAAAAAACATCGAGCTTTCCAGACGCATAATCTTTTTGGAGCAGGAAAATTCCTCCTTGCGGCAAAAATCAAATTCTTTGCAATCCGGTTCGTGGGCGCGGATGCAAAAAGAAAAGGAAATATTTCGGCTACGCTCTCAAAACGCAAGCCTGCAACGCAGGCTAACTCGCGCGAACTCATTTTTATTTTCAGTTTCAAAACAGCTTGGAGCAATCAAGAAGTCCTCCGTGCAGAAAAATAATGCACCCAAAAAGGAAGAAAAATCGGATGAGAAAAAACATGCAAATGCAGATGAGAAAAAACATGCAAACGCACAGAAAAATTCGCAATCTGATTTTTCCTCCTCTGAAAAAGCGCAAAATACTGCAAAGAGTTTAAAAGGATTGGACCCATTGGATAATCTGAGACGCCTGGTGGAAAACTACCGAAACGGCCGTCTCGAATAGGACAAAAACTTTTGATAAGCCCTTGAGGTGAAATATATGGACGATGAAATGCAATCTGACACCAACACGATGCCTGTTCCGGCAGAAGCAATGCCAACTCAGGAGCATGCCCCCGTGCACGAGCACAGACATGAAATGCCTGCAAGGCGCGAATTTCCAAAGAGGGATCCAAAAGACGAAAACACAATTTTCATCGGCAGAAAAAGCACCATGGGTTATGTGTTGGCAGTTGTAACGCAATTCAACAGCGGCGCGCCAAAAGTAAATGTAAAAGCGCGAGGAAAATTAATCTCAAAAGCGGTTGATGTTGCCGAGATTGCCAGAGGAAGATTTTTGCCGAACTCAAAAATTGATGGCATACATATAATGACTGAAGAAGTGCAAAATGAGGATGGAACAAAATCAAAAGTCTCCTCAATTGAAATTACTATAATAAAGTAATTTCGTGCGCGGTCTTTAGGCTAGATGGTGTTGTGCTTTGAGGACCCCAATTTGTTCACATTGTGCGTTGACGGAGCGGCTTTGCCCGAACTGCCAGCAAAAGCTTGCGGATGGTTCGGTCTCAAAGCTTGATGTCGAGGTCTCAAAAATCTTGTATAAAATAAACGAGGCCCACAACATCTCCAACGCCTCTTTTTCAAAGACAATTGATTTTGGAAAAGTCGTAGTAATAATAACCGATGGCGAAGCCGGAATTTTAATCGGGCGCGGGGGAAAAGTGGTATCCGCCCTCTCTTCCGCACTTGGGCGCCGCGTGCGCATAGTAAGATTTGACGGGGATCCAAAACGAGCGGTGGCAGATATGCTCGCACCCGCCCGCCTATGTGGAATAAACAGCTATTGGACCGAAGGGCAGGAGCGCGTGAAAGTGCGCATAAACCCCGCCGACAAGCAAAAGCTTTATGTTGATGAAAACACTTTGCGCATGGCAATAAAACACTGGATGGGCAAGGACGTTGAAATAGTATTTGAGTGAAAATCCGCCCCCCAGCATTTCGGGCGCGGTACGCCGCAAATATAATACTCTGGTATGTTATACTATTCATATTATGGTGATTTGATGCAAAGGACACACTATGTCAAAGATGCGATATCTGCAATAGGCAAAACCGTTACTGTTGCCGGATGGGCACACGAGGTTCGCGATATCGGCAAAGTCAGATTCATCCAGCTACGCGACAAAACCGGCATAGTGCAAGTATTTGCAAAAAAGGACGACACTCCTCCATTCGTATTTGAGGCAATGGTTCAGCCAAAAGAAACCGTGCTTGCAATAACTGGAATAGTAAAAGAATCAAAAATCGCAAAGAGCGGAATTGAAATAATTCCTGCGGAAATCAAAGTGCTTGGCTCCCTTTCGGCCAAAGTTCCATTCGAGCTTACCGGAAAAGTGCCCGCAGAGCTTGATGTGCGCCTTGACCACCGCTACGTTGATTTGCGCCGTGAGGAAATCTATTCCATTTTCAGGATAAAGTCCGTTGCCGCAAATGCGTTTCGACAATCCCTAATTTCGCAAGGATTTGAGGAAATTCATCCGACATCTCTTGTTGCGGCCGCGACTGAAGGCGGTGCGGAACTTTTTGAGGTAAAATATTTTGAGAAACAGGCGTATCTTGCGCAATCCCCACAGCTTTACAAGCAATTGGCGGTAGTAGGCGGAATGGACAAAGTTTTCATGACCTCGCCGGTATTTCGTGCGGAGAAGCACAACACTCTTACTCATCTAAACGAAGTCGTGCAAATGGATGCCGAAATGGGCTTTTGCAGTGATGAAGATGCGCTCCTTGTACTTGAGAAAACTTTTCTTGACATCTTGGGCGAAGTTTCAAAAAATTGCAAACACGAGCTTGAAGTTGTCGGTTCAAAACTTGTTGTTCCCAAAAAAATCGTGCGCCATTCTTACAGCGAGCTTGTAACCACTCTTAACGACGCCGGAGTAAAAATGAAATGGGGCGAGGACTTTGACCGCGAAAAAGAGGCAAAGTTGCAAGAAATTCTGGGCGAGGAAGCATATTTCATTACCCGATGGCCAACCGCAATACGCGCGTTCTATTCAATGCCACTGGACGAGGACCCAAAGATTTGCCGCGCATATGATCTTGTCTATCGCGGACTTGAAATTTCCTCAGGGGCACAGCGTATTCATATTCCAGAAATGCTGATAAAACAGCTTGAGGCCCGCGGTGAGAATTCCGACAATTTCAAATTCTATATAGATGCATTCCGAGTCGGGGCTCCACCTCACGCCGGTTGGTCAATCGGGATTGAGAGGCTTGTAATGAAAATGTGCAATCTCTCAAACATTCGTGAGGCGGCACTGTTTCCCAGGGACAGGCACAGGCTAACTCCCTAGCCCATTTTTCCTTTTTCACTACTTTGCACAAAATTAGCCTGCACTTCTCATTTCATCGAATACAATGTTTTCGTATTCGAAGTGCCGGGTTGTTTTCCCTGTTCAGGTGAAACCGCCACAGTTTTTTTGAAAATGCTATATTTATCCCAATTTTCCTGTTTTGGGTCAAATTCTCCAGAGGCGACAAGTAACTTCCAAATCTCATATCTTGAATTTGAATATGCAGATTCAAACCGTTCGTCAAGTTGCCCTTCCTTGATCTTTTTTTCGCAGAAGTACCACGCGTCCATGCTTTTACATGTGGATAATGCATTAATCGCCGCAAGCTTTACTTCGACCGGAGTTTTTTCATCTTCAATTTTTGCTACAATCGCCGATTCCACCAGCTCGTCATTAAATACAATATTGTATATCCTTAGGGCGTTTATCACAGCTAATTGCACCTTTATTTCCGGAAACTTTTTCAGCGCATAAAAAATATGTTCTAATCCGCCTTCCACGTGCAAAAGTGAGGTAATAAGAAATATTTGTTCGTTTTCATCCTTTGTTCCCTCAAGTTCTTTCCTTAGGTATGCCACATATTTACTGCTATACATCTTTCTCATGTGCCATTTTTCATAACCTAATTTTTCTTTCCATTTATCATGTATGTCTTCACATAATTGTCTTTCTTCGTCCGATTCCGCATCCTTTATTACTCGCTTCAAAAGCCCTATACTATCAAAATTGGGAATATCTCTATTCTTGCCAAACCAGAGCATCGATTCAATAACTTCTCTTGCTCTTTCTTTGTTTTTCTGTGAAGGGTCATGGCATACTACCCAAATAAGTTCGTGTGCAATACCTGTTCTGTAATTTTTATCCTCAATACAACCCGATTTTCTCACAGAATCTGTTACATATTTGGACATTTTCTCCATGGCGTTAATGACTGCAAATCTTGCACTTTCATCATTACATCTCACCAAATCGCGCACAAACTCGCTTATATAATTAACAAGCCGTTCAACATGTTCGTATTCAATCTGACCGTGTTCGCTGTATTGAACCGATCGCCATAGATTCTCATCTATTTTTTCCCAATCCTTCTCTTTTCCCTTTATTTTCTTTCGGACGTCTTCCTTATTCAAATCTGGCAATACGGTCTTTAGCTCGTCAAGATATTTATCTCTACTTATGCCTTCCTGCTCTCTCAAAAGAAGCTCTGAAACATTTCCGAGGTTTGTAATTACATTAATCCTTGTTCGCAGCGGGCCATTTGTTTGATAGCTATCCATTTGCACTTTAACTGCGCGCAATATCTCTGGGTATCCGCAGTCATCAAATGATATATCGCCTACAAGCGTCAAATTTATCCTGCCTCCCTACTATCCTTTTTAAACGCACCAACATTAAAAAAGCATTCTGGCATTTCAAATTTCTCCGTAGTAAGTAATGTGGTGTATTATCATATTTTGCAGTGGAAAACTACCCTTTCCTCCATTCTTTAATGTTCTGCTTCGTCTGCATAGTAGGGTGAGAAAATGAATATACAGCTTCTAAAATATCATGTGCTAAGATGTCCAAAATGCGGGCACCTGAAAACCAGCACAACAATGACTAAAACAAGATGTGTTTCGTGCATGCACGGGTGGGAAATACACAAAGACGGAAATACTTGGGGTGTTTTGGCATCCTTTTACACTCCGGCGCAGGCGAGTGAATATATACAAAAACTAAAAATCAAGCGGGCGCAGGCGCAACCTGCGAGCCCTCAAATCGATGGCGCACTCAATGTGCTTGGGCTCAAATCAGGATGCACTCGCGAGGAATTCGTGCAAGAATACCGCAAAAAGGCGTTCATGTATCATCCAGACGCGCATAAGCAAAATCCAAATGCGCAAGAGCAATTCAAACAGGTTATAGAAGCCGCGCAACAAGTGCGCTCTGCTATGGGCTGGCAATAAGTGTTTTGGGGAAATGACTGTCAAAGGCGGACAGCCATTGAAGTCATCCCTCCTTTTTCATACTTGCTTGGTGGGCTTTGTTTTTTTGCCTCCACCTCCCACAAAGGCTTTTTTCTTTCTCTTTGCGAAAGAGAAAGAAAAAACCCTGGAAAAAAGAAAGAGAAAACGAAACCCTGGAAAAAGAAAAAGAAAGAAAAAAACCTGGGAAAAAGAAACCTTGGAAAAGAAAACTTTAAATTATACTAAAGAAGCTCGCGCTAATTTTAGAAAAATTATCAAAAATAAGAAATAAAAAATAAAGAAAAAAATTTACTTTATGTACTCTTTTAGCATTCTCTTTTCAGGCTCGTCTATTGCCTCGTAATACACGTCCAGAATTGAGATTATTACCCATGCGAGCGGAAGTACGAATACTGGGAAGCAAAGTCCCAGACTTATGAGCGTTATGATTCCTGTCAATATACATACTGCAATATACCCTACAAAATAGTGCAGTGCATATTTGCTTTTGATAAACCAGTGTCCAAGACCCGGAATTATCAAGTTCAAGATTGCTGCAATAATAGGTTTACTTGAATCAGATTTTGTTTCAGCCATAGCAAACTCACCGAAAATACCACGGAGCATAAGATTAAAAAGTTGATTTTAGGCTCAGAAAGTTGGATAATGGACTCGCCCGGGATCGAACCGGGAATCTTTCGCGTGTGAAGCGAACGTGTTAACCATTCCACCACGAGTCCACATTTTTTTCTTTTTCTGAAAGTTCTTAAGCGAACGTGTCCTACAGGCTCCGAAGGAGACTGGAGGGACTGCCACCATCAGGTGGCAGGACCAACGATTTATCGTTGGATAGACAGCGCGAAGCGCTGGCGTATAACCATTCCACCACGAGTCCGCAAATTAATGCAACAGTATTAGATTGATTATAAATAACAAATATAAAGAGGTGAGTGATTATAATAACCTCCGACAGTTTAGTATTCGGGCTCCCATCGTCTAGCCCGGTCAAGGACGTAGCCCTCTCACCCCGCCCTTTTTCTTTCGCTAAAGAAAAAGTGCAGGTTGCGGAAAAAGAAAGGCAATTTGTTTTTTCTTCCGGAGAAAGGCTAAAGCACGGGTTCAAATCCCGTTGGGAGCGATTACACTCGTTTTTCTCTAACCGATACCTATTTAAACATAAAAATACATATTAAATAACATAAAGACAGAGGTTTTATTCATGGCATTAGCGTTCAATATAGGTACAAATTTTCCAAAAGAACAGTGTAATTCATGCAAAAATTCTTTTGAAAAATGCCAATTAGGATTTGAAAAATGCGTCTTCGGCGCCGAAGCAGTCTCACTTCTGAAAAATTCAAAGCTTAAACTATGGATAAATTTGTTCGCTGCTAAAGAGCTGATAAATGTTTCAATTATAGAGCTCAAAAAGCCGACTCCATCTCCAAGATTACTTGGGGAGTATTATACTGAACTATTGGCACTTTCTAATCCATTTACTACTGAAGTGGAAAAAATAAATGATAAAAATATGCCTGATTTGTCATATTATCTTCGCCAACAGCTAAGTCATCATTTCAATACTACATTAACTATTGCCAGCAATTCGTTATATCTTGTTTACAAATATAACGAAGCTCCAAGCGAGCGCTTACCCTACCTTTTAGACTTGCAATCCAGGCTCGAATCATTTGAATTCATCTTAAAAAACTTTGAAAAAAATCCACAGCTTCTGAATTATCTTTTTGATCAGATGCTTCCCACCTCAATTAGCGGTCCAATTTCCCCTTCTTCTTAGCTTTTTTAACTTTCTTGCAGTTAGACAGCCCATAATGTTCAAACTCCGGGCTGATGTTCATGGCTGATAAAAAAGAGCTTTTCGCACAATTTCAAAAAGATTACAAAAAACATTACGAGCTTGATGTGCTAAAGCAGAGAGGATATACACGTCAGCAATGCAAATCCTGCAAAAGGCATTTCTGGTCAAAAACACAAAAAGAATATTGTCAGGATTCCTCCTGTGTCGGCTACGAATTTATCGGAAATCCGGGCTCAAATAAAAAGCTCACTTACACTCAAACATGGAAGGAAATAGAAAAATATTTCACAAAACACAATCACAAATCCATAAAGCCATATCCAACGGTTGCAAGATGGCGTGATGATCTCTTTTTCACAATCGCATCAATAAACGATTTTCAACCTTATGTGGTGTCGGGAGAAATGCCGCCGCCTGCCAACCCGTTAATCGTGCCCCAGCCGTGCATCCGCTTTAGCGATTTGACAAACGTCGGCGTGACCGGCAGGCATTACACAAACTTTGTTATGTTTGGGCAATGTGCCTTCAACAACAAAAAAACCGGCGATTTCTATTGGAAAAACGAGGCAATCGAGCACGACATAAATTATCTGCTCGCGCTCGGATTAGATGAGAACGACCTCACTTTCAAGGAAGATGTATGGATGGGTGGAGGCAACTTCGGACCGTCAATGGAATATTTCTGCAAAGGCATAGAGCTTGGCAACTGTGTCTTTATGCAATATGAAAACCTACCGGATGGAAAATCCCGCGAGCTTGAAACAAAAGTAATAGACATGGGCGCGGGTCTTGCACGGCTTTGCTGGATAACTCACGGAAGCCCAACCTCTTACGAGCTTGTGTTTGGCGACGTGATAAAAAAGATGAAAGAGCACACGGGCGTCAGCGTGGACCAGACTCTTTTGCAAGGGTATGCAAAACTTTCCGGAGTAATAGATGTAGAACAGGGGCACACATTGCATTCGGAGCAGGAAAGCATCGCCAGAAAACTGGGCGTAGATCAAAAAGAGCTCTTTGACTCATTGAATTCACTTTTTTGCCTTTATGCAACCGCCGATCACACATCCACTTTATTGCATACAATTACCGACGGACAACTTCCATCAAACGCGGGCGGCGGATACAATTTGCGTTTAATTCTGCGCCGCGCGTTTGGATTTAATGAAGAGTTTGAATGGAATCTGGATTGGGCATCAATAATTGAGGCTCATGCAAAAAATCTTGAGCCCATCTTCCCGCACCTAAAAGAAGGCGTTGAAACAACGACAAATGTAATCGGCGAAGAGCTTGAAAAATACAAAACGACTGCAAAGCGGGCGAAAGGCAAAGTCGCAACTCTTGTTCAGCGCGCATCAAGAGAACAGAGGCAAATCACCTCCGAAGAGCTCACTACACTATATGTAAGCGACGGCATTCCGCCCGAAATGGTCGCACAAGTTGCAAAAGAGCAAAAACTCAACATATCTATTCCGGAGGATTTCTATTCTAAATTGCGCCAGGCAGACGAAGGGGTAAAAGCCGCATCAACATTTGATGTACTCGGCTTGCCAAAAACGCACATGCTTTGCTATAATAATGAAATAAAATTTGATGGCAAAGTACTGGCAATAAAGGACGGCTGGATTGTTCTTGACCAAACCGCGTTCTATGCAGAATCCGGCGGGCAGGTGTCAGACGAAGGCACGCTAAACGGGCAAAAAGTTCTTGAAGTGAAAAAAGAGGCGGGCGTAATATTGCACAAAGTCGAACATTCAAACAAATTCATCGTTGGCGATTCGGCTTTTGGTGAAATACATATGGAACGCAGACGCCAGATAATGGCTCATCATACTGGTGCCCACATACTAAATGTTGCGGCTCGCGATGTGCTCGGAATGCATGTATGGCAATGCGGCTCGCACAAAGACGAATTCAAAGCGCATCTTGACCTTACTCATTATCGGAGAATCACCGACAAACAGCTTGATGCAATTGAATTGCGGGCAAATGAAATAATCGGTGCCGATTTGCCCGTGCACAAAAAAATCTATCCCCGTGAAGAAGCGGAAGAAAAATTCGGATTTAGAATTTATCAGGGTGGTGCAGTTCCCGGTCTTGAACTTCGCATAATTTCAATTGATGATATTGACCATCAGGCATGCGGCGGCACTCATCTTGACCGAACCGGGCAGGCGGGCTTTTTCAAAATAGTAAAGCGCGAATCTGTACAAGACGGCGTAGAGCGAATCACTTTCAAATGTTATCTGGCGGCTGTGAAATATGTGCAAGAGCGCGAGCAGATAATAACTCAATTGGCGGAAGGTCTCTGCGTGCCTGAAAAGCAGGTCGTTCCTTCAGTGCTAAAATTCTTTGAAGAATGGAAAGAGCGCGGCAAAGCGCTTGCAAAAATTGAGGAAAAGCTTGCGCTTTCACGCATAAAAGATGAGATTGAGTCCGCAAAGAAAGATGGGCGCAAGGATGTGGAGCTTCTGGGTCTGTCCTGGTCTTCAAAGCAGGTTGATTTGGCGGCGAAAGAAATTTCGGATGCCGGGCTCGTAGCAGTTCTTTCAAATTCGGAAGGATTTATCGTTGTGTCCGTGCCGGACGGCTTGGGCGCGAATGCGCTTGAGCTTCTAAAGCAAAAAGGCGCACACGGCGGCGGGGACGCGAAAATTGCAAGGGGCAAACTCTAAGTTTGCCGTTTTTTTATTTAAAATTTTAAAAATTAATAAAATAGAAATTAACTCTAAATCTAAACTAAAAAATTAACAAAATAGAAATCGAACTAACTCAAAAATAAATAAAAAATAGAAATTAAAAATAAAAAAGAATTTATTCCTCTTTCTTTCTTCTTGCAATCGCAATGCCTGCAAGTCCGACAATTCCTGCAGTTGGCAAGCAACAGCAGCTCAAATTGCTTGAGTCGCTAACCGCCGAGTTTGCAGTCTTGGTCGTCTTTATCGTTGTCGCACTCACAACATCCGAACTTTCACATGTGTTTGAAAGCATATCACAAACTTTTCCTGTTCCACACGCAGGGTTGCTGTATTTGCATCCCTGTTTTGTGATACATACTCCGTCCGGGTTCGTTGAAGAATCACATTCCTGCATGCTTGTGCAGGTTATTTTTCCCTCGGATGGAATGTAAGCCGAACATCCTTTCTTTGCAACACAGTGTCCATCATCCTTTGTGTTTGATTCAACATAACTGCAATTGTATCCTTTTTCACAAGGCGATGTTCCCCATCTGCATCCTTCTCTTACTTCACAGGATTTTCCATCCGATGAAGCTTTCTTTCCTTCCGGGCATCCACAAGCAGTCGGGTCGTCAACCAAACTCCCACTTGTGCATCTTTTTGGCTTTGTTGAGGAGCACTCTCCAGCTTGAAGTGTCTTTGAGCCGTCCACACATGTGGTTTTTACACATGCTCCGTCAACCTCGGCGTATCCAGCAAAATTCGCACACGCACATTTGGACATGCCCGTTTTCGAATCTTGCACTAATTTGTTAGCAACATCATTTTGCAAGCTCAAGCCGGTTGCAGATGCCGAATCCGGCAAACATGCATACCCCGGCTGTGTTTGTGAGCACTGCCAATATCCGGTTCCGTCAGAGCATTTGTTTTCATATACTGCTGACCAACCAATTCCAATAACTGATGCCATAAGCACCATAGTCGCCAATATTATGCCTATCTTCATGTCACATCCCTCGTTGTGTTAATCAAACACTCTTATATAAACATTTCTCCTTTTTACAGCTTTCGGCTGAAATAATCTGACGCAATTTCACGCATTTTTACGTTTTTTAGCAAATAGTATGCATCAAAATATTTTCTTTTTGCAAACGCCTTTTCAAACTGAGGCGGGATGCCGACTTTGTCCGCGTTTTTAATCGCATCCTCAATCGCCTGTTTTGCATTTGTAAGCTTTCTTTTTTCTATTGCAACAATTCTCTCATGTTCAATATGCAAACTTAGTGCATTCTTGTGTTTTTTTGCGAACGCCTGCACATGTGCCTGCTCAAACACCTGCGGACCTTGCACGTGTTTTACCGCCGGAAGGTCTTTCTCCATAGTCTCTATAAGTATTGCAATCTGTTCCCCGTCCGAATAAAAGTAATGTCCGAAAGCGCGAAATTCTGCCTTTTGCAAATGCGCAAGTATAGCCTGCGTTGCCTTTTTCAATTGCGGCCAAAGTACGTCTTCCACAAGTGCGGGCGCAGGCATTAGTATAAGCAGTGTATGCGTCTTTCTCGCATCTATCATCTGTTTTAGCTTTTTGGCGGAATGCACTTCTTTTTCCCTGAAAAAATGAGCTTCGGATGGCTGTTTTAGAAAATCCCTTGCCTCTATAATAAAACGCGAGAGAGATGTCTTTGAAACCACTGCCGCAACATTTCTCTTTTTGTCTGTCGGGTCAATCACAACCATCGCGGCTTTTGCAAACATTTCCTTTGCCCTCTTCTCCCCATGAAAATTCTCAATGTCAATAACCGGCTCTTTGTATTTGGCGGCGGCAGACAAGAGCGCTTCAAACGAGCCATAATTGATTATCAGTATTTCGCACAAATATCCTGAAAATCCTTCAACCCGTGATTGCGCGCCATAAATTCCAATATTTTTGCAAAACTGTTTTAGAAGCCTCACATCGTCGCGCATCTTCTCATTGAGCCGCTCGTTTGCCCATTGTGTATGCAGTTGCGAACGGTCAACAGCAGTCTTGATGCTTTCATTGTTTTCAATTTTTGAAGACGGGACAATATCCACTTTTATCTCATCCATATATACTTTCAAATATGGGTGTTGTGCATAATTCAATTCAGTCTTGTATCCTTTCATGGCTTTTTTTGCCATTTCCACCCCGAGCTTTTTTACCTGCTCCGGTGTATATTTTTTTGAGAAAAGAAGAAACAAATCCAAATCCCGGTTGTTTTTCAGAGCCGTGCCTTTTGCAATGGACCCGCAAACAACAATTTCCACGTCCTTTGGCAATGTTTTCGCAAGTCTTTTTCTAATCTGGATTTCAGATTTTTTTATCATATCCAGCTCCTGTTTTGAGGGTCTGATTCTCTCTCTAACCCTCTCAAGCAGTTTATGCATCTTTTGTGCCATGCATCTGCTTTGTAGGAGTTTCTTTTAAACTTTCTTCTATGGTTAAAAAAATGCAAAAAAAAAACAGAATTTATTCTCTCCTCTCTTTAGCCTCAAATTCAGACTTTCTCAAGCTTCCAGCTCTTTAGCACATTATACTCCATGCCCCCAAGCGTGTGCGAGCTTTGCACAAGGCAAATTGAATCCGCAACCCATTTTTGTTTGCACCATTTTTTATCTGCAAACTCCCGTACAACGTCGTCTACATCTTGGGCAAATTTTGTCCTTTCAATGCTAATATGTGCCAAAAAAGGTTTGTCCGACTTAAAGCCCGCGCCTTCAAGCGCTTTATTCACTTCACGCGCGGCGCCAAAAAGCAAATTTGATTCCGCGCCTGCCCAAAGAACAGTTGCCTTTCTTGCATTTGGGAACGCCCCCACTCCTTTGCCAAAAACCTCAAATGCATAAATTTCCTTTACTGCATTATCAATAGCCTTTTTCGCGTCCTCAATTTTATGCACAGTTACTTCGTCCCCTAAAAATTGCAATGTAATATGCATATTTTGCACATCGGTTTTTTTCCACCGGCTTTTAGGCGAGTAGTTAATGGCGCCATCCAAAATCCGCTTTTCATCCTTGATAAGCGGCTTTTGCAATTTTTTCTCAATCTCGTCTTGCAAAGCCAAAAGCTCGGTTTGCACTTGTTCTGGTGGAAATATCGCGAAAAATGCTCTCATGAATCAATTGGGCGCATAAGAATATTTATAATCATTGGAATTGAATTGGCATTATGCGTTCTTCAATTTGTTTAATGTTTTTGACATTGTCAATATTTTCTGCTCTTGCGTGGGCAACTCCCCTGCAACTTTTGGAGCCTCAAGCCCAATTGCAAAGCGGCGGGCACGCATATTTTGGAACTGTCGGACCTGGGCAAACTTTTACTGTGCAAATAAATCCGATAGTGAACGACGAGCAGGGCAACTTTTTGGGAAGATGGGATTTTGCATATGCGACAAGCTTGCCACAGGGCTGGCAATCAAGAAAGAGCAAAATATATGACAATCCCCTTGTAGTTGAAGTAACAGTTCCCGCAGATTCTCCCGAAGGCGAATATTCTGTTTCATTTGAAGTGGTTGACGAGAAGGGGCAGGAAAATATCGGCGGCACAAACGACTTTACAATAACTGTACAAATACGCCATGATGTACTTGAGATGTCCGTGGACCCGCTTAGCGCATCTGTCGGCGCAGGTCAGCCGGCGCGTTTCAATATTCTTATGCACAACTCCGGCTCTGCAAAAGATGTTTTTTCTGTAAAAGCTCTCGGAGTAAAAGGCTGGGAATTTGAAAAGAAAGTGTATATGCCCCCTGGAACATCAAAAACATTTACTTATGAAGTGGTTGGAAATGAGGAGTCAAATTATGCAGTGAAATTTTATGCAGTATCCGACTCTTCCAAGCTTATCACCAGCTCGGCAGATGTTACTCTTGATGTAAGAACAAACCTTGCATCCGATTACAAAGCCACAAGCAACGGCATCATGCTCTTTCCGATTCTTGAATTGCCGCTCTATTCTCTGGCAGGAGTAATCTCATTTATTTTCGGCTAATTCTCATTCCAATATCTTTGGGAGTTTTTCAAAATGCCAACTGAAGAAGAGAAGCTAAAAGAATTCTGCCAAGATGTTGCCAAACAAATACGTGCGCATCCAAACGCCGACATTGAACGTCTGAAGATGGATTTGGCAAAAAAGCATAAAGTGAAACTGGTTAAGAGCGCAACCATTCTTTCTTATTTGTCTTCATCGCAAAAAACAAAACTTGTTCTTTCCCGTCTTCGCACCCGCCTCACCCGCACGGGCTCCGGAGTCAGCCCAATCGCGCTCATGCCAAAACCATTTCCCTGCCCCGGAAAGTGCACTTATTGCCCAACCGCATTGTGCGATGTACAAATCTCTTCAACCGCAGACAAATCCAAAAAAACAAGAAACAAAACCACCAAAGAAAAAAAAGAAATGTTTGCTCCAAAATCCTATACTGGTTTTGAGCCTGCGACAATGCGCGCGATACAAAACGAATACGATGCAAAAAGGCAAATCTTTACCCGTCTTGAACAGTATTGCGCGCTCGGTCAGCCAACCGACAAGTGCGAGCTCATAATAATGGGTGGCACATTCCTTTCCGTTCCTTCCAAATATGCGGATAATTTCATAAAAGAATGCTACGATGCCCTAAACGGTTCAAGCTCAAAATCGCTTTTACTTGCGCAAAAAAAGAACGAAACCGCGATTCATCGCGCAATCGGGCTCACAATCGAAACTCGCCCCGACTGGTGCACGCCTTTGCATATAGACAAAATGCTCTCATGGGGCGCTACCCGCGTAGAGCTCGGAGTGCAATCATTGGACGACAAAGTGCTTGAAAAAGTAAAGCGCGGGCACGGGCAAAAAGAAATAATTTCGGCAACCCGCGATTTGAAAAATTGCGCATTCAAAGTCTGCTATCATTTCATGCCTGGTCTTTACTCCGATGCAAAAAAAGACATTTCAATGCTCAAAAAACTTTTCAAAGATTCCGATTATTGCCCGGACATGCTCAAAATATATCCTTGCCTTGTGATGCCAAACACCCAACTTTATGACGAATACAAATCCAAAAAATTTGTTCCAATAAGTGCGCAGGAAGCGGTTGAGCGAATAGTGCAGGCAACAAAATATTTTCCGCCTTGGGTTCGTGTAATGCGCATGCAAAGAGATATCCCCGCAAGCAAAATAGTCGCCGGGGTAAAAAACGGGAATTTGCACCAAATGGTATCCGCCGAGCTTGAGAGAAGGGGGCAAAAATGCAAATGCATACGATGCCGCGAAGTTTTCTCATCTGCTCGCCAGGGAAGAATTTCCGGTCCGCTTGAATTTGAATTAATAGAGCGAAGCTATGCCGCGTCTGGCGGAATTGAGTATTTTATTAGTTTTGAGGATGTCAAATCAGACGTGCTTGCCGGTTTTATCCGACTAAGATTTCCTTCCGGCTCCCACAGACCGGAGGTAACAAAATCGGTTGCCCTTATCCGAGAACTCCATGTATATGGGCAGGAGCTTGCAATCAATACTGACTGCAAAATACAAAAAAATTGTAGCAAACTAAGCGCTCAACACGCCGGTCTTGGAAAGAGGCTTCTAAAGCGGGCAGAGCAAATAGCATCCGATTCAGGCAAGAAAAAAATATGTATAATCTCTGGGGTCGGAACACGGGAATATTATCGCAAACTGGGCTACTCTCTTGAAGGCCCGTACATGGCAAAAAGGTTATAAATATCAAAATTCATTTAGTGTGTATTATTGTCATTTAGAGGAATTACTATGCATAAGAGTATTCGATCCGAGACAGGATCACCAAAATCTGAAAAGATTCTCCCCTCCGGAAGAGTTGCCCACAGCATAGCGACTGCGCAATTGCTTGCGCATGATTTGAAGAATGATATCCAGTCATTGAACTTTTTCTCCATTGAAAATTCACCGGAAATCAAGAAGGCGCTCACATCAAAGGGGGTTGCCTATTTGCAGGCATACGCGCTATTTCACGAATCTGCATCAAATCTTTCAACTCTTGCATACCTCCAAGTGCAAAAATCCAGAAGCGAATCAGATAATACTCTTATGCACTTTGCCAGCGGGATGGAATTTTACAAGCAGGCACTATCCAATTTCAAAGAGCTTTCAAAAATAGTCTCTCTTGTCAATTCAAACTCGGCAGACCTGGGCACCATCCTGCCGCTTTACGAGTTCCAAAATATTTATATGAGTGAAAACCTTGAGTTCTTTTCCGAAGTAAGGCAAAACCTCTCCGAACAAAAACCGAACAATATTTAAGGCATCAATTCTAATCCATTTTATGAATCAATCATTCAAGATATTGCTCATTACCTTATTGTTAATCTCTCCGATTTTTTGCGCAAGCGAACAACAACCAGAGTCGTATTGTTTTCTTTCCCTTTCCTCAATGCATCTATATGGCGTAATTCTAAATTCATCCGCCATTTTTGAGCTTGAAAACAATAATCATTCCCAGTCGTTTGGAAATTGCAATTATATTCAGCCAAATTTTAGTAATACTTCTCATTTTGCCCTTTGTTCAAATGAAAAATCGGTGCAAATTTTATTTGAAACCCACAACGAAAGCGAGATTAATTCTCATCTGGACTGGATATACTCAAAAAAACTCATACTTGCAAACCTGAGTCAATTTTCCGCCGCACAGATAAAAAATCTAAACAGCAGTGAATGCGTTTATCTTCCGATTTCTTATAATCCGGTTCCAATGCTTACCACTACTCGTGTAATTCTACCCGAAGAGCGGGCGGATGCTACTGCGGCAGGCGGTTCTTATGAAACCGGGCTACAAAAAGCGGCGGCAGACAATTCATTGCAGGCTCCCAACGCTTTGGAGCCAACGCTTAGGACGAACTTGACTATTGAGGATTTTGTGGTTACTGCCGGCATGGCTTTTGTGGCGATTCTCTTTTTGGCTGTAATGGCATTTTATTTCCGCCCAAAAGCGCCCACTCAAACAAGCGTTGAGCATATCAGCCTGGGCGAAACTCAAGTTGAAATTTTAAATCAGCTTATTGACGCAGACCGAATACCGACCGATATCGCTACTCGTGTCGGAAAAAGCAAATCCACAATAGTGGAGCATCTTGATTCCCTTTGCGAGCTCGGACTTGTGCAAAAAATCAGCTCTCCGGGAAAAAAGTTTGTCTTCTACACTCTTACTCCCCGCGGCAAAACACTTCTTTTGCAAAGCAGGCAGGCGGCATAAATATAAATCAAGCCATCCAATAAAATATCCTACCCGCGATAGCTCAATGGTAGAGCGCATGGCTGTAGATTAGGCGTGTGGCAATTGTGCCGCAAGTTTGCGCAAAAGGTTCATCCTTTAGCAGCGACCATGAGGTTGTGTGTTCAAGTCACACTCGCGGGATATTTTTTCAATCGTTTTGGCAGAGTCAACTTTTTTGCTTTCGGTGCGTTCATGAAAAAATGTAATTGGAGCATTCTTATTCCAACGCTAAACGAAGGCGGCACATTACAAGAGCTTCTTAATGGAATATACTCCTTAGGCTTGTCCGATTTTGAAGTGCTATTGCTTGATGGCGGAAGCACGGACGATTCCAGAGACATTTTTTTGCATTTTAAAAAAAAGTATTCCAGCATCTATTGGTTGGATGCTTGCGGTGGGAAATCTTCTGCATTGCGTGTCGGCTTTGCGAAAGCAAATGGAGCGCACATTGCGTTCATGGATGCAGATATGCAATATCTTCCTTCCGATTTGCCAAAGCTTATTGATTCAATGCATATTGGCAATGATTTGGTGATTACCAAAAGAAGGCTTGTAAACGGCAATAAAAAGAACAGTTCGTTTAGGAGAGCGCTTTCCCTTGTTTATTCCCAAATCGTGTGCAAAAAGGGCCTTTCTATTCCATTTGACGACCCGCAAAGCGGAATGAAGGCAATAAACTCAAATTTGCTGAAAAAAATGAATTTGCGCTCTCGGGGATGGGAGCTTGATACTGAATTGATTTTGCAAGCTCTATCTCTTGGAGCAAAAATAGATGAAGTTGAAATAGGCTTTTATCCCCGCGAACACGGAAGAACAAAAACGAGCGTTTTTGGCACAAGCTCGAGCTTATTTTTTTCCGCATTAAAAACAAGACTGAATAAAAAATAGTTATCGTCTCTTTTTCCGAGGAAATTTCTATTTGTAAAATTAGTTTTCCTTTTGAATTGAATCGCCCAGGTCGGGGTTCGAACCCGAGTCGCCGGCGTGACAGGCCAGAATGCTAGACCACTACACTACCTGGGCATGATTAATCGAACGAAGTATACTCTTATTGTATAAACCTATTTTTAAATTTAGGTGGTTTGAGGGCAAAAATATTTTTGCCACTCACATTCCCTTCTTCTTTCTGAATTTGTAATATACCAAAATCGCAATTGCCACAAGCACAAAAAGCCCGCCGGCTCCTACAACTGAAAGCACGACCATGGCAATTATTATTTGTCCAGAATCCCAGCCTTTATTTGTAGTTTCTTGTTTTATTGTTTCTTTTGGAACTTCAAGTGCTTGTGTCTGTTCCGGTACTGTTTCCTTTTGCTCTGTTTGTGCCGTCTCTTGCGTTGTATTTTGAGTTTCATTCTTTACTGCAGTCGTTTCGTTTTTCTGTGTTGTTTTTGGCGCTTCTACGGGCTTTTGCTTTGTCTGGTCAACGCATTCCCCGTCCTTTTCAATATAGCCTGCGAAATTTGAGCACGCGCATTTAACTGCCAGCGTTGTTGGCTCGCCGACTTTTGGGTGCCCCGCCGGATTTACTTCTCCAACTACTTTTTGCAATTCAACCGTGTCCGCGCTTGCCTGCCCGCAATAATAACCTGGGCTTGCCTGCGAGCATTGAGAATATGCAGTTCCATCCGAGCATTTCATTTCCCATATTGCTGAAAATGAAAATGCAGACACTATCAAGAGAATCGCGAGTATATTGCCCAACTTTGCCATTTTTTCACCTTGGATTAAAATCATGTGAATATTTAAAAGATAAGCTTCGCCGTTGAAAAATAAAAAAAGGGAAAGTTACGCCAAAAAAATAAAGGCGCAATTGCTTATTTGACAATTACATTGCGCACTCTGAGCCCTTCTGCGTTTACATCAGAGTCCATTCCTATTTGGAAATGTTGCAATGTCATATCTGCCAGGTTGGCGTTATTTGCTCTTACAGTAACTCCGGTTCCTGTTCCGTCTCCGAGGATGGTATGACCATTTCCATTAACTGTCACGCCATCTGCAGTTATGATAATACAGTCTCCGGTTGCAGTGAAATTACCAATCATCGTATATGTTTCTCCCGGAGTTGAGAGCACTCTGCAGTAATTTATTTGCGGATTGTCAAATGCCATATTCACCTCAACAGTTCCAGTTTCCTCGTTCGCCCCCTTTACTGAGCCACTAAAGGTGTATGTGCCCGGCGGATAGTCTCCATCAACTCTCAGGAGCTTTTCTACTCCATTAAGTTTCTGGTATCCATCTATCAGGCTGTATCTTCCCTGCGAATCAAGGTAGAGGTAGAATATCGGTTCTTCTCCATTTATTATGTCCCAGAGCACATGCCCTGATGACTCGGTTATGCCCTTTGCCGCCCAGTAGTTCCAGAAAGCAGTTCCTGCTGTCTGCTCCTCCAAGAAGAAAGGATAATATCCCTTCTTTATTGGGATATTTGCTACTGCAGAGCTGACATTGAGGTTGAAATACGTGGAGGCTGTATCATCCAATTCCAATCTGTAATTTGGAAGGCTTCCATCAACCGCTCTCATTGTCGGGTCAAGCGTGGTATTGTATTCCAGCTCCATCACGCTAAACTCCGGTGTTTGGGAGGTCAAATCCAGCCTAATTTCCACTTCATCGGAGTTTTGCCCATTTATTCCGGTCACATTTGCCTTGTATGTATAAGTTCCCGGCGGGTAGATTCCGTCGAGCCTTAGAAGATGGTCTCCATGTCCAATATCTCTTCTTAATGCATCAACGAGGCTTGTCCTGTTTTGCGAATCAATGTAGAGATAGAATGTAGGCTGTCTTCCGTTTATTATTTCCCACATCTGGACTCTCCATCCATCATCAATCGGACTTGCATTCACGCCCATTTCATCATTCCAGTATGTAAAGAAGTTTGTTGCATGGTTCCTTACATAGAAGCCATAGCTTCCCTGCTTTAGTGGAATGTTTGTGCCCATTGAGCTTATGTTCAAATAATAATACTCGGTGTTCGGGTCTATGTCAAGTGCATACCCACTGCCGATGTCCCCGCTAACAACCGTTGATGGAGTTGCCGCTTCATCAGTTGCATAAACCAATTCCACCTCGTCAATTCGCGGTTTCACTCCGCTAAGCATCATCTTTACCTCTATTGGCGCAGATGCCTGCCCATCCTTTGCAATGAGCATGCCTCCGAAGGTGTAGTTTCCTATCGGGTAATCGCCGTTTATGCGCATCGGAATGTTTTGCCCAAGCGTATGCATAAGCCCATCCACCAATTCAATGCCTCCCGTGGAATTTTCATGGATGTAGAACATCGGCGAAGTACCGCTCACTATTTGGTACATGACTGCTTTCCAGTCAGTAGTCGCGCCCGCGTTCACTCCTTTTGCATTCCAATATTCATCGAATCCTGCGGCGTCTGGTGGAGTAATGAGATAGAATCCATAATATTCATCTCTCAATTGCACATTTGTATCAGAGCCGATTTTGGTTCTCAAATAATACCAATCTTGCAGTGGATTAAGTGTCAGGTTAAATCCTTCTGCCAGATTTCCGCTCACATCGCTATAAGTTGAGTTGTCGCTTGTGTTCTCAAGAGCCAAGTCTGTAAATACTGGCTCAATGCCGTTAAATCTCATTCTTACGTCAATATTGTCTGATTCTCTTCCATTTTGTGCCCATCTGACTTTTCCACTGAAGGTATAGTTTCCAACGGGGTAGTCTGGATTCACTCTCAGCGCCGCATCTGTTCCATGATAGTTTCTTGTGAATCCATCAAGCAAGGCAATTGTCTTGTTCGGATATTCATGCGCAAAGAACATCGGAGAATCTCCGGATATTATTCTGTACATTTCCTCCTGCCACGTACCTGCAGCCGCATCTTCATTCACGCCCTGTGCATTCCAGTATTGTGTGAATGCAGGTTCATTGTCTTTTCCTGTTAGGCGGAATCCATAATATCCGTCGCTAAGCGGGCTGGTTGTGTCTGTTATGTCCGCAAATCTAATGTAGTAATAACCTGTTTCTCTCTGGTCAAGAAGCATCTCAAATTGAGTTTCAAAACTTCCATCAGTTGCAGTCCATGCGCCATCGTTTAGGTGGTATTCAAGTCCAACTGTTGTGTTGAACCAAGGGGTTCCAGCCTTTGTTGTTATCGGGCCCTTGTCGTCTCCTTCTCCTTTCCATCCATCAATTGCGCTATATTCGTCATAAGGATAGTCCGAACCCCAGTCTCCATATCCGTCTGCGTCGCTGTCAAAAATATCCAAATCCATTATGTTGTAATAGTAGTTCCCGCGATATATTTTGCTTCCATCTGTTCGGGTTCCGTGTTCCAAATAAAATTTATTGTTGGTTCCCCAGTTATGCACTATCGTCCCATTTGAGATGAATCGGTTGTAATAAAACTCGTTGTCATTTCCGCTAACATTCAACGAAGGCATGTCGTCTTCTCCACTGCCATCTGTGCTCGTTATATTGTTGTATCTGAAAATGTTTGCATTTCCCTCAACATATGCTCCGTATCCAACGATGCTGTTTGTCGAATTTATGGAGTTGTTCGCAATCGTATTCTCATACGATTCAGGTGCAATATGCACGCCATACGCTACATTTTCTATTATACAATTTTTGAGTGTAGTGTTTCTTCCAAGAAGATTTACTCCATATCCTGCTTCAGTGGTACCATCCCCATAAATCCTAAGGCCTGCACAGTCAATTGAATTGTTTATTCCTTCATCCAATATTCCAACTGCGTAACTAGTAACCAATTGTGCGCTTACACCCACAATCGTGGTTCTTTTCGCATATGGCGTGAGCCATATCCCTACGTCAGTTATATTCTCTGCTGTAATGTTCTCAAGATATGTGCCTGGCACTTGAATTTTAAATCCCACATCTGGGTCAATCAATACGTTTCTTACTATCGCACCCTCTCCATTAACTTCAATAGTTCCAAATACTTCATGCCCGTTTCCTTCAAGCACGACGTTTGGTGCATTAATTGTAATAGCTGTGTCGCTTGTGCTCGGAGGTGTTATATCTCCGCTTAAATAGTAAGTTCCTGCCTGGCTAATTGTTGCCGGCGCGCTTATCTGAATCGGAGCTGGTGCAGGCGCAGATGGCGCAGGAGATGATACTCCTCCCGATGAGCTGCCTGAGCCGCCGCCAATAAAGTCGGGCGATCTTGGTTTTTGTACAACTGTTTTTTGTTCTGCCGGTTTTTGTTCAGGCACATTTTGTACCTGTGCAGGTGCAACCTGTTCTTGCGCAGGATTTTGTTCCTGTGCAATTGTTGCAGGTGCTAATTTCTTCTCACCTGTCTGAATCGGCTGAGTAATCTCTGTATTTTCATTTTGAGCGGGCATTCCCATATATGCTCCAGTCAAAGGCTCAGCTGTCGGTTGAAAATTTCCAGCAACCCACATTAAAGACGCAATTCCTATTACCAACATTATCGGAATCGCCAAAAACGGTAAATATTTCATAAGTCGTACCATTCAAAACCACCCTGAGCAGAAATTCTTTTTGCTCACCACACCTGCTCTGGCTACGCGCCAAAGGCTTTTAATAATATTCAAACCTATTTTCCATAGGTATTTTAATTTCATATAAATAGTTGATTTTATGGGAAAACAAAAAATAAAAGTTGCCGTTGTCGGCGTTGGAAATTGCTTTGCAGGGCTATATCAGGGGCTTCAATACTATAAAACACATGAAGTAACCCAAGCCGCCGGGCTCATGCATCCGGTATTGGGCGGGTACGCGCTCTCCGATATTGAATTTGTCAGCGCGTTTGATGTGTCTGAGGAAAAAGTCGGAAAAAATCTTAATGATGCGACATACGCCCACCCAAACGAGGTGGACTGGGTAAAAAAAGAAGACATGCCAAACACAAATGTAATTGTAAAAGAATCCCCGATTCTTGACGGTCTTGGGATTTACATTCTTGAGAGAGTAAAGCCTGTGAAAAACAAGCCAATGGATATCCTCGGAAAGGAAATAAAAGAGGAGATAAAGAAAAGTGGCGCAAGAATAATTCTTTCTTATCTGCCGGTGGGAAGCGCGGATGCGACAAGATATTGGGCGCAAATGGCATTGGATACAAAATGTGCATTTGTAAATTGCATTCCGGAATTCATTGCATCCGATGAGCAATGGGCAAAGAAATTCAAGGATGCAAACTTGCCAATAGTCGGCGACGACATAAAAGCGCAGGTTGGTTCAACAATTGTGCACCGAACACTTGCCCGTCTTGTGGATGAGCGCGGCGCGCAAATTGAGAGCACATATCAAATTAATGTCGGCGGAAATACCGACTTTTTGAACATGAAAGAGCAGTCAAGGCTCAAAAGCAAGCGAATTTCAAAGACCGAATCCGTGCAATCCCAACTCAAGAAAAGATTGCCGGACGACCAAATTTATGTCGGACCTTCAGATTTCATTCCATTTTTGTCCAATACAAAATTGGGCTTTATGAGAATTGAGGGGCGCATGTGGGCGGACGTTCCATTCAATATGGAAATTCGGCTTGAAGTTGATGATAAGGCAAATTCAGGCGGCGTATCCGTGGATGCAATCAGGTGTGCTCAAATTGCTTTGGACCGGGGCATCGGCGGAATACTGGATGGGCCGTGTGCATATTTCATGAAGCATCCGCCAAAACAGTATACTGACCCGGTTGCAAGGGAAATGGTTGAGAAATATATTGAAAAAGCTTAAACCATTTCTTTATATTCTTATTTTACCCAATCCTTTTACAATCAGTCAATTTAATTGCCGGCGTCGCATAACCTGGTAGTGCGCCAGTCTTGAAAGGCTTTTCTTTTCTCTCGTCAGAGAAAAGAAAACCCTGGAAAAGAAAAGAGAGGGTAAGCCTCCTTTCTTCAAGAGAACTGGTCCCTCACGGGATTGTAGGTTCAAATCCTGCCGCCGGCGCTCACTTTGTTTGCTTGACGGCAGTCTGTTCAACCGACGATTCGGTTGCCCATCCTGCCGCCGGCGAATTCTTTTTTAAAATATATAAAATTAAAAGGAGAAAATTTATCCAACCGTCTCTATTACGCAATCTCCATTCACAATTACCTGGCACGCAAGCCTCTGGTTTGGTTGTGCTCCGAATGCCTCAAGAGTGCTTTTCTCATTCTCAGTCTTCTCATTCAAATTTTGCATCCCGGAAACAATATTTACGATACATGTAAGGCAAACTCCCTCTTTGCACGAGAAATTTATGCTCGCACCATTTTTTTCCGAAACATCCATGAGCTTTGTACCCGCAGGAACCTCGACGCTAATATTATCATTCTTAAAAGTAACTTTAGGCATTCATTATCACCGCATCTTTTCTCTCAGATGTATTTTTTAAGGTTTAAGGTTTTTCTCATTCTATGGCATCAAAACTTCCATCGGGGCTTGCAAGCTCAACGCCCAGAAAATTGAGCTTTTCAGAAGACGTACCGCAAAACGCGGGGCCGAATATTATCTTGTATATTTCAATTCTTGCATTAATTCTTTCTGGGGTGGCAATTTATCTAAGCCTGACCTCCCAGCAAGGCTTAAGCGCGCAAGATAAAACCGAACTTAAGGCAATAGCCGAGGATTTGAGGCAAATACAGCAAAAGGAAATAGTAATGACTTCTCCTTTGAAAACAACTGTTTTGGTGCAGAAAACATTCCCCATCACAGACCTTTTTAGCAAGGATTTCAAAATAAGCATAGACGAGAGCTTCCCAATAGACGCCGAGGTAGTTGCAGTTTCAAGCACAGGTCAAATTGTAAATTTGCATGTAGCCGACAACCTGAGAATAAAGGGCGATTTGCCTCTTGGCTCATCAAAAAGCTTGGAAGGCGCAACCTTTGAAATAAATAAGGAAATACCTCTTGAAACCCGTTTTAGCGCAACCCTAAAAGTGAATACTGTTTATGGCAAGGAGCTAAACGATATGATAAGCAGAATTGAGTCAATAGCTCAAAAATAGTTTTTCTTTTTTCTTCAAATTCTTTTTTTCTAAAGCACTTTCAATTCTTATTCTCTATTTTTTGTATTCATCCTCTGCAATAATCTAATTCTATTTCTTTACAAGAATTGCCTTTTTTATAATAGCCTTCCCCACTCCCTTTTCAAAATTTATGTCCCACTGCTTAACTTTAATTCTTTTTTTGAAAAATGGCGCGTCGCATACAAATGTTTCCCCTTCCCCACCCTCTAAAAATACATTAATCGGCGGGCGCAAAGAAAGAAATTTATCCACATCTGCAGGCTCAAATCTTTTTGCAAGCCACTTCTCATCCAGCCCTTGCGCGGATACGGATACGATATATACTTCCATTTGTGCAAGCATTTCTTTTAGAAAATCCGCTTTTTTATGCCATATAGGAGAAAACGCCTTCAATCCCAATTCATCAGCAATTTTGTCTATTCTTGATTTTTGATAAACAGACTCAACCGCGCCGGTTATAATTCCATTAACTTCCAAAGAGGAAATCGCATTTTTCAAATCCACAAGTTCGGTTTTGTGCGTCGTCTTAAATGTGTGCAACTTTATTTCCGCCGCCTGTGCCTGAAGAGGGCACCAATTTACATTCGGATGATGAAACATCATCGAGTCTTCTTGAGGTTGCATATTTAGCCATTGAACCTCGTGCCCCTGCTCCAGCGCCCATTGGGTGGCATAAGTTGAGTCTTTTCCTCCAGAATAAAGGCAGGCAATCTTCATTGGTATCCCTGTATTAATATTTACGCAAATGCTCATAAATTCATGAGGCTAAGAAAAATTATCTATTAGTGCTTCGAGGGCAATATCCGCGCTTAATTGTTTAACCTGCTCATTTATATACTCTTATTACCACATTAGATATATAGCTGATTAAATGAACTTCCAAGCAAATCAAAACACTTTGCCTAAATCAAATTCCGGGCAAAAGTCAGTTTTTCAGGTGATATGCCCCAAAGTCAAGGGCGCAAAGCTATATGATTTATTTCCAAAAGTTAATGAAATCGCAACTTGGGTTAAAAAACAGTCTAAAGAAAATAATATGGTTTATGAGACGGTCATTCTTTTTAGTGAAATGGCTATAGACCCCGGAGCACATCCTGAACAACATAGTGTCGTAGTGGGCACCTGCAATCTCATGTCTCCTTATTCGTTACCGCGCGAACCATGGTTTTCGGTTGCCTTCAATATTTTTGAAGAGGATAAAAATGGGGTAATTGCAAATATCGGGTATTTGGTTACTCATGACGATATTTTCTGGCGTCAGAAATTAACTTTTACATCTTACGAAAAGTTTGTATTTGTGAGTTATGCTATTAAGTCCAATCTTTTTGGTTCAGATATAGTTGCAAGAGAAATGATCTCCAATAATATTAACCAGGCGAATAAAGTACGTGGTGAAAATTCGGATTTTCTTCAAATAGTTACTCCTTCCGGTATCATCGTTGAGCACAGGATTTGCGCCGATGTTTTTCGTGAAAAATCAAAAACAGAACCCGATATATTGGTTGTTTCCTCTGCAGGTCTTGAAATATCTGAAGCCGCCAATCGTTTCAAAACGGTTCTGGCGCACGATGGTGTGCAAGGAATGTTGACTGCCGGGCAAAAACCGCGCTTAATTTCAATAAAAGAAGAATCCTCTTTTTATGTAGCCACTTTGCTTGACGAATCTATACAATAGTTGATTATCAATTATTTTTAATTAACTTTTTTCTCTTTTCAAAAAAAATATTGGACACACGGGGAATCGAACCCCGAGTCTCTGCCTTGCGAAGGCAGCGTCTTACCGTTCGACTATGTGCCCATTAAAAGTAGGTGATAAAATTAGGCGAGCAAGATTAATAAAATAAGTCCGAAGTTGTTTTCTTCGCGTGCCTACCTCATTCTCATAGGCATTTTTCTGGTAGTGTCGGCCTGCATGTCCTTTACATTTGGGACTATCGCAACCTTTTCTTGCATCATGACATCTATCTGCAGATCTCCCTTGTCTTCGCGAATATAAAACGTAAGATACCTGTTGTTGGAATCTATTTTTATCTTAAGTATGTTTCCTTCAATTTCCTTCGAACTTCCATCTCTCTGCTTTATGGTGGCATTTGATACTTCTTCCACGCTTTCAATTTTGCATTCATATTTTCTTCCACTGCCAAAATTGAGCGCTCCATCTTCAAAATAGACAACTATCTTGCCGTTTTTTTGTTCTACTGCCGAGGGAATATTTTCTTGTAAATAAGCCCTAATCAAAGAATTAGCTTCTTCTTCATCCATAAGAATCAAATGGAGGTTAAAACCTCCCTAAATGTAGTTTATGTTTTCAAGGGTGGAGAGTTCGGCTCTCTTCTGAGTTTCCTTTTGCTTGGCATCAATTATCTTTGATACCTGCTCAGATTGCAAGCCGGTGACTATTGCAGTTGCCGAAATGTTGTCTGTTCTCTCGGCAGAAAGCCTCGCGCCAATTTTTACATTCGCGTTTGAGTCAAATCTATCGGTTATTCTCTCGCCGATTTCAATTACTTCTCCAAGGGTTAGCCCGCTTCCACCTTCTATATGCAAAAGCGCGCCCTTTGCGCCCTCGTAGGAAACATCGAGCAATGGGTGTTCAAGTGTTGATCTTGATACTCGCTCAACTCTGTCTGCTCCCATGCCTTCTCCTAGTGATATGAGTGAAATTCCTCCATTTTGCATAATGGATTTCACATCTGCATAGTCAATATTTAGCAATGAGGGGGACATTATTGTCTCGGTGATTCCTTTCACTGCTTTTGTTGTAATCATGTCTGCCAGGTTGAATGCTTCATTCATCGGCAAATTCGGGGCAAAGCTTACCAGTCTGTTGTTGTCTATTACAACGACTGTGTCTGATACATCTGCAAGTCTTTGCAAGCCCCATTCTGCTTTTTTGAGCCTTGCGCGTTCGAGTGAGAATGGAGTTGTCACAATTGATACGACTATTGCTCCCTGTTCTTTAGCAATTTCAGCAACTGTTGGTGCGGCACCGGTTCCGGTTCCTCCACCAAGACCTGCTGTAAGGAAGATAAGCTCGTTTTCGCCGATAGCCTCTCTTATTTGCTCTTTTGATGCTTGTACGCATCTTTCAGCAACTTCGGGAAAGCCACCCGCACCAAGTCCATTTGTAATTGATCTGCCGATTAGAACTTTCTTTTGTGCATTAATGCTTCTCAAATGAAGGTTGTCAGTATTAATCGCAACTGTTTTTACAGATTTCACACCCATGTTTTCCATGCGGTTTACTGTATTGCATCCGCCTCCTCCGACACCTATTATTGAAATCCTAATTTTGTCGTTGGAGAGTATTCCCTCACTTTCCTGCGTTGCCCCAAGTGCAGGAGAACCAGTTTTTGCCTGGGCAAGTATGTCCTCGAACATTGTACCTATCCCCCCTATTTTATAATCAAAACGCTATCCAATTTTGGTCGCCTATTGATATTGCGTTTGATGTCTAGATAGATTGAGGTAAAGTTTATAAAGCCTTAGTATTCGCCGTCGTCGTATTTTAGAAAACGTGTGGGAGGTTGGGTTAGTTCAATGACATCCGTTCAATAAACTTGCCCGGCAATACGACTGATTTTTCAGTTTTGTTTTTTCCAACGATTATTACAAACTTAGTATATTTATCCAATACAAATAAAAAAAAAGAAAAAAACCGGCTAAAATTAGCCGATAATTTCTATGTCCGAGTAACTGATTGTTGGTTTCTCTTCCTTTGGCTCTGCGTCCGCGCCGAAAATGTTGGCACCCTTTACTCCGGTCACAATGGCAACTATTTCCAGTTTGCCGTCGTATCCGGGGATAAGTCGTGCACCCCATTTGACTGTTGCCTGCGCGTCCATCTTTTCTGTGATGATTTCTCCGGCCTTGATAGCGTCTCCCAGTGTAAGGTCGCTGCCTCCTGAGATATGTATCAATGCGCCGTTCGCGCCGTCAAAGTCCACGTCCAGTAGCCTGTTTTTGAGAACTCCTTCTGCAGCTCCCCTAACTTTGTCATTTCCCTTGCCTTCGCCTACTGCGATAAAGCCAACTCCACCGCCTGTTACGGTTGAGCGGACATCTGCAAAGTCAATGTTGATAAGGGATGGCTGAGTGATTGTCCAGACAAGTCCTCCGACCGCCTTTGCGAGAATTTCGTCTGCAACTGCAAACGCCTCGTTCATGGGCAGGTTGGGTACAAGCTTTACTAGCCTGTTGTTGTCCAGTACGATGACCGAGTCAACATTTTTTCTGAGTTTTCCAATCGCTTCATCAGCTTTTATTCTTCGTGCGCGCTCAAGGTTGAATGGATATGTTACCATTGCAATCGTGATGGCTCCCTGCTCCTTCGCAATCTCGGCGATTACTGGTGCTGCACCCGAGCCTGTTCCGCCTCCCATACCTGCGCATATAAATACGAGGTGGGCGCCTTCAAGCTCCTTTACTATAAGTGCGCGGTCCACTTCTGCCGCTTTTGCTCCGGTTTCCGGATAGCCTCCTGCGCCAAGCCCTTTTGTAATCGACTTGCCGATGAGGATCTTCTTGGCCTTCTCATGTATCATGTTCAAGTGCTGCCTATCGGTGTTTACTGCCACCAAATCACAGCCCTTTACTCCAGACCTGATTAGCCTATTGACGGTATTGTTACCGCCTCCTCCTACTCCTACTACAACTATCTTAATTTTGTCTGAGCCAATAGCTTCGCTTGGAGCTGACTCTTGCTCACCCAGGACGGATCGTACCAAACTTTCCATTTTTTCGTCCTCATACCTTTATTCAAGGCTAGCGCTCTACTCGTGTATAATTTATATACTCATACTATTTGCGTTGAAACGAATCGATGGTGTGTATGAAAAAACCCAAAAAGGCAGAATAGAAAAAAAATAAAAAAATTTGAAAATAGCGAAAAATAAATAAAAAAAAACAAAAATAAATAATACAAAAAATAAATAAAATAAATAAAAAACAAAAATAAGCAATACAAAAAATAAACAAAACAAAAAAATAATACAAAAATCAATCGGCGCGCACCCGCAAATAAAAAACAAAGTTAATCCCGCTCAAGCTCGCTTGGCTCGGATTCAATTCGCGTCAATTTTAATCCGTGTAATAGTATTCTCCCGATTCCTTTTGCTCTCTGTCCAAAACCGAGCCCGGCTTGTTTATACGGGGGCGGGCAGTATCAGGATCCCTTCTTAATGTAATGCTCAAGCCCTTCAAAAATTTATTCAGCCCGTTTCTTTTCTCCTCCGGTGCATGTGCAAATCCAAAAACCGAGCTCTCTCCCTCAAATACCATTATTCGGGAAGAAATCGCATCCACAAGCACCAAGTCGTGGTCAACCACAAGGCAGACCTTGTTTGAATTTTCAATCAGCCTTTGCACAAGAGATGCAAAATTCAACCTTTGCTCTATGTCCAAAAATGCGGACGGCTCGTCCAGTAAATACAAATCGGCATCGCGCGAGAGTGCCTGCACAATCGCAACACGCTGCAATTCTCCTCCGGACAAACTGTCAAGCTCGTTTTCCATCAACGAATTAACATTAAGTTTTCTGCACGCATCTTCAAAGAATTGGGCATTCATTTTCTCTTTTGCAAAAAGTTGCCCGACAGTCATTGGGAGCGCTTTCACATATTGCGGCTTGTAAGACACGCTATATGCTCCAATCATATCATTTCCGTTTTCTGATTTTTCCACACCGGCAAGCATCTTCACAAAAAGAGTCTTTCCAATCGCATTTTTTCCAACAATGCCAATCACTTCGCCCTCTTTCATCTCGCCCTCATCAGACTTAAATGCAAATCCTTCAAATTTTTTCTCAAATTGCGGGTAAGAAATTTTTACCTTACCCTTTCGCGTGCCTGCCGCCCCTTTCTGGAATTTTATCTCATAATCTCTAAAGCGCATATTTTCCTCTTTCAAAAATCCCTGCAAATACTGGTTGATTCCCACCCGTGTATTCTTGAGTTTTGAAACAATTCCGTATGCGTTTTCCTGCCCAAAGAAAACATAAACATAATCGGACAAATAGTCAAAAAGAGCCAAATCATGCTCAATTACAATGACATTTTTTGTCTCCCCGAGAGTTTTTAGCGCCTGCGCGGTTTTGAGCCTTTGTTCAATGTCCAAATAAGAGGCAGGCTCGTCAAAATAATACAAGTCTGCGTCCTTGCACCAACACGCCGCAATAGCAACACGCTGTAATTCTCCGCCGGATATTTCATGCAAATTTTTGTCCATTACGTGCGAAAGATCAAATAGTTCTATCGCCTCATTTAGTGCTCCTCTCTCGTCTGTTTTTTTCAGAAGCTCTTTCACTTTGCCTCTTACAACAAAGGGAATCTTGTCAACATTTTGCGGCTTTAGCGAGACTTTTATGTGCTTGCCGGAAATTTTTTTGAAATATTCTGCCTCAACTTTTGGCAATTCCTGCACTATTTTTTTTATGTCCGGCGAATTTTTGTAATCTCCCATATTCGGCATTATTTGCGCGGACAAAAGGTGCAACGCTGTTGATTTTCCGATTCCGTTTTTTCCAATAAGTCCCGTAACCCCTTTTTGCGGCATGGGAATTCCATAAAGCCTGAACGAATTTACTCCGTACTGATAAACTATTTTGCCCGCCTCTTCCGCCAATTTGATAATTGTTATGCAATCAACCGGGCATTTTTTCGGGCAGATGCCACAGCCCGTGCAAAGCACTTCCGAAATTACCGGAAAACCCTGCGAATCTACGATAACCGTTTCGTCTCCCATTTGCACTCCTGGGCAGACTTTTTGGCAGATATAGCCGCATTTTTCCTTAATACATTTTTCCCTGTCAATAATTGCAATTCTTGGCATAAGATAACCTTTAGCTCCCTTCGTTCAAAAATGTTCACTTGCCTGCTTTTTGAATGCTATCCATTATTTCCTGCTGTACATTAATGCCGGCAAGGCCAAGCAGCCAAAATGCCACTTGTTTTATTATGGTGTATGTGATGACAAATATGGCGACCACCATAAGTTTTTTTCCCCACGCCGGAAGCTTTCCAAACCATTCAAATTTTGCGGACGCAACAGAGTCTATTCTCGCGTATATCTTTCCGCGCATAAATATCATAATCAGGGCAAGCACTCCAAACACTATCACATAATGCAGGGGGAAGCCTACCGAATAAAGTACATAAAGCATGAGAAAGCTCAGCCCTATTCTTAAATACAATTTCAAATTTTGCGAATTCATTATTTCCACTATCCTGCCTGTAAATATATTTTGTGCTCCATACCTTTTATTATCCTGCTTTCGTATTTCAAACCATGAGAATAACTCATCAGGACCGGTCCGAGAATATAATCTCGCTTATACCTGAAAATTTGGAGGATTTATGGCACATTGAGCGCGTGCTCTCCCCCGGCGACGTCGTGCGTGCAGTCTCCTTTCGCTCTTTCAAGGCCAATGAGAAAGCATCATCTGAAAAAAAGAAAATCAACCTTGAGCTAAAAGCCGAAAAAATTGAATTTGCGCGCCATGCAAATCGCCTGCGCATAACCGGTCCAATCATTTCCGGTACTCCGGAAGAATTTGTGCAAGCCGGCTCATACCATACAATTGACATTGAGCCAGGAGACAAACTCTCAATAATAAAAGAGTGGAAAAATTTCCATCTTACACGATTGAAAAAAGCCATCGCGGAGACAAAAAGACCGCGCATGTATGTGCTTGTGATGGATGAGAAAAAAGCATTGCTCGCATCTATTCTGGGATTCGGAGTCAATTACAATTGGGAGCTTGAAAATAATTCTTCAAAGCGGGAGGATTCAAAGAGGCAGTTAGAGGACGGAAAGCAATTTTTCGGAGATATTCTTTCCCGGATTGAACGGCTCGAAGCGAACAAAATAATTGTCGCGGGTCCCGGGTTTGCCGCTGAAAATTTTGCAAAATTTGCAAAAGAAAAAAATGCCGCGCTTGCAAAACGTTTTACTCTTGAGCATTGCTCATATGCGGAAAGAAACGGCGTGAACGAGCTGATGAAAAAAGGAATCATTTCCCGTGTTGCGGCAGATGAGCGGGTAGCGCTTGAGATGCAGATAATGGACGAATTCAAATTGAAGTTGGCGAAAAATTCGGACAAAATTTGTTATGGATTAAAGAATGTAAAAAATGCGCTTGAATTTTCTGCAGTGCAAAAAATTATAGTGCAAGATGAGCTTTTGCGCAATCGAAAAGACGTTGCAAATTTGATAGAGGCGGCAGAAAACAATAAAGTGGAAATAATGATTTTCTCGCACGAATCCGACGGCGGTGCGGAGTTGGAAGGCTTTGGCGGGTTAATCGCGTTTTTGAGATTCGCAATGCCCGCGCAACAGTAATTTTGTGCAATATGTGAAATATTCACGTTTGCATTTACCAGCCAAGTTTATCCGAAGACACTTCTTTTGGGCTTGTTTTCATGTAAACTATTTCAACTTTTGTCTTCTCTTTATTACTTGTATCTTTACTTTTTCTAGTGTCCCAAGCTTTCACTATTTTTCGTATATTTTTTTGCGAGAGCGGCAAATCTTCAAGCATCTTTATTTGTTCAAGGGAATTTTTTTTGTCGCGTGCAAATTCCATCGCAAGCTTCATTATTTCGGATTCCCTCCATTTTCTTACTACATTGTTAAACAGCAGGCAACTGGGTGGAACAATATTTTTGTCAAACGTTCTAAGCCGTTTGCCTTTTTTCAAATCCGAGTTCTTCTCTAAGTTCGCCCAGATGTTGGGGGTATCCTTTTTTTCACAATATTCTCTAAGTGCCCTCGCGGCTTTTCGCTGGCATCCAAAAGGAAGTTGACTAATATATCCACTAGCACGTATGGATTGTGCGCTTGTTTTTTGTGCATTCATATTACCATCTCGTTGCCTATTATGTATATAAATGAATAAAAAGAGATTCGTATTTCAAACGATTTACTTTGCTTCACTACTTCTTACTCTCTCTGACATCAAGCCCGACTTTCATAAGTTGTGCAAGGCAAGCCTCAAGCTGTATCACTTCGTTTGCTCCTTCAACAACTCGGAAATTGTATTCGCCGATTCTATCAATCAAGTCTGCTTTTGAGCGCTCATCAATTTTCACATTATCAATTTCGCGGAACATTTGCACAAGCACATCCTCTCCGGAAAGACCGTAATTTATTATGAGTTCATGCAAATTTTTCCTGGCCTCTTTGAATTTTCCATCAAGTGCAAGTTGCATCATCTCAAGTATCTCTTTCGGGCGTGCACGCGATGCATATTTGTAAACCGATTTTTCGCTAATTGTTTTTGAATGCAATGCCGCTCCCTGAAGCGCGTTCACAAGTTTTCTCATGTCCCCGTCAGATACATATATGAGCGCTTTTTTCGCATCTTCTTCAACTTTCAGTCCTTCGCCCTTGCTTATGCGCTCAATCATTTTTGACGCCTGCACATCATCAAGCTGTGTAAACCGAAAAACGGAGCAACGGGATTGAATCGGCTCAATTATTTTTGACGAATAATTTGCGCCCAGAATAAATCTGGTGGCGGACACATACATCTCCATTGTTCTGCGCAAAGCCGATTGTGCGTCCGAGGTAAGCGAATCCGCTTCATCCAAAAATATCAATTTGAAGGGCACATCCGCCAAAGCGATAGTGCGCGCAAAATCCTTTATTTTTCCGCGTACAACGTCTATTCCTCTCTCATCCGACGCATTCATTTCAAGAAGGCACTCACTACGCCTGTCTCCGTAAAGCTCGTTTGCAAGCGCGAGTGTTGCCGTGGTTTTTCCGCATCCGGGCGGGCCGGCAAACAAAAGATGTGGCATATTTTTTGCAGCCGCAAAAGATTTTAGTGAGGAAATAATGTCTGCCTGACCGATAATATCATCAAGCTTTTTAGGGCGGTATTTCTCAGTCCAGGGAGTAATGTCAATCTTTTCATCCATATTATCACTTAACTAGTCAAGCTTTATTAGCCCTCATTTTTGATAAAGGTTATATACCTATAACGAGCAATGATTTGTATTCTGCAAATGCTTAGATTTCGTGATGTGAATGGTTGATGTAAAAGAAATTGAAGAAAATATTCTTGCGTATTGGAAGTCTCACCAAATATACAAAAAAATTCGGGAGCGAAATTCCGGCGGAAAGCCATTTTTCTTCTGCGACGGGCCGCCTTATGCGACCGGGCAGATTCATCCCGGTACCGCGTGGAACAAATGCCTCAAGGATTCCGTTTTGCGCTATTTCCGCGCCAAGGGAAGAAATGTGCGCGACACTCCCGGCTACGACACTCACGGTCTTCCAATCGAGGTAAAAGTGGAAAAAGAGCTTGAAATAAACAACAAAAAGCAAATTGAAACGCTTGGAGTAGGCAAATTCATAACAAAATGCAAATCATTCGCGTCAGAATATATCGGAGTAATTTCATTGCAATTTGAGAGATGCGGCGTGTGGATGGACTTTGAGCATCCTTATGTCACTTATGATAATCACTACATCGATTCAATCTGGAAAACAATAAAGGCGGCTGATGACAAAAAACTTTTGACAGAAGGCGTTTATGTTGTTCCACAATGCGTTCGTTGCGAAACCTCGCTTGCAAATTATGAGCTTGAGTATAAGGACCGCGAAGATCCATCCCTATACGTAAAGTTCAAGGTAAAAGGCAAGGAAAACGAATATCTTATCATCTGGACAACAACTCCGTGGACACTGGTTGCGAACCGCGCCGTAATGGTTCATCCTACATTCACTTATGTGCGCGTTCAATTCGGGCAAGAAGTATGGATTGTGGCGAAAGAACGGCTTGAAGAGGTTGCAAAATTTGTGCCCGGCGAATCATTTTCAATTATCGGGGAAACGTCCGGCAAAAAGCTTGAGGGCACCGAATACGAGCATCCGCTCGCGCAAAAATTAAGCGTAAACTTTGATAGAAAAGTAATTCTTTCCGACGAGCACGTCACTCTTGAGGATGGCTCCGGTCTTGTGCATACCGCACCCGGGCACGGGCCTGAGGATTTTATTGTCTGCAAGCGATATGACATTGAGCCATTTTGCCCTGTTGGACCTTCCGGCAAATATACTTCTGACGCCGGAGATTATGCGGGTCTGGATGTGCTTGAGGCAAACAAAACGATAATTTCCGACCTCAAAGATGCCGGAGCGCTTTTGCATTCCGGGAAAATTTCGCATCGTTATCCTTATTGCTGGAGATGCAAAACTCCGCTCATTTTTATCGCGACTCATCAGTGGTTTATTTCAATCACAAAACTCAAGGAACGTATGCTTGATGAAATAGACCATTCAATCAATTTCCATCCCGAATTTGCAAAAACCCGTTTCCGGGATTTTGTAAGCTCTGCCCCGGATTGGTGCATTTCACGACAGAGATATTGGGGTACTCCATTGCCTATCTGGCTTTGCCAAAAAGAAGGCTGTAAAGAGAGAAAGGTTCTTGGCTCTTCAAAAGAGTTGCCCACAAACTTGGATTTGCACAGACCATACATAGATGAAATTGAATTTGATTGCTCATGCGGCGGCAAAATGAAAAGAGTACCCGACATTTTGGATGTTTGGTTTGATTCAGGCAATGCCGTTTGGGCGCAAATGCATAATGAAAATGAGGCAGCCATTTGGCGCGAAGGAGATTCCTTACAAGCAGACTTTATCACGGAAGGCAAAGACCAAACACGCGGCTGGTTTTATTCGCTTCTTGGCTCCGGTGTCGTGCTAAACAACCAAACTCCATATACGAATCTTACCATGCACGGTTTTTTTGTAGATGAAAAAGGAGAAAAAATGTCAAAGTCGGTCGGAAATTTTGTGCCGCTTGAGGACATCATCTCAAAATACGGTGCCGATTCATTCAGGCTTTGGGGATTGTCCGCAACCATTTGGGACGATTTGAAATTCAATTACAAAGAGCTTGACGAGTCAAAGCGAACGCTTGATATTTTCCTGAACATGGGAGTTTGGATGCAGAGATTTTATGTGCACCCGAATCGGGAAATTGACGAGAAGGAATACGAGCTTGAGGACAGGTGGCTGATTTCCCGCACGCAAAGCGTGATTGAGAAAGTGTCCGCCTCATTTGAAAAATTTGAGCCGTTTGAAGGGCTCATAGCCCTTGAGTATTTGCTCGTTGAGGATATTTCACGCTTTTATTTAAAGAGGCTCAAGCAGAGAATCAGCGAGGGCAAAAATGTTGATGCGGGAATGAAGGTGCTTTATGATTCTCTTCTTTCGTGCGTTCAGATGCTCTCGCCATATGTTCCTTTCGTTGCGGAACATTTGTATCTAAATGTGTTCAAGCCATACGCGCAGGAAGAATCCGTGAGCATGCTCGCGTGGCCGACTTCAAAGCCGAATGGAAAAGATGTTTTGCTGGAAACACAGATGGAACATTTGCGTGCAATAATGAATTCTGCAATGAATGCGCGCATGAAGGCAAACCTAAAATTGCGCTGGCCATCGGAGGAGCTTTGCATCGCAACCGGTTCTACCGAAGTAAATTCGGCGGTTGAAGTTGCGTCCGATTTTCTTAAAGCCATGACAAACACTAAAAATATTGTTCTTGGGGCGCCAAGCTCAACGTTTGAAGTATCGCTTCATTCGGCAAAAATCGGTGCAAAATTCAAGGCGGATTCGGTTGCGGTAACCGCGCTTTTGAAGCAGATGAGCCCGGAGCAAATAGTTTCCTCTCTTTCGCAAAAGCCGTTTATGCTTGATGGAAAATACGAAATAGATTCTGAAATGATAAGCGTAACCGAGGTCGCATCCGGATATGCAATTGCGCCCTTTGACGGCGGCAAGGTATATGTGAAAACAGTTATTGACTCATCTCTTTATGCGCAGGGAGTGGTGCGTGAAATAACCCGCAGAGTACAGTCCATGCGAAAAGAGCTTGAGCTTGTCAATTCCGATTTTGTGGAAATTTCAATTTCCGGGGATTCGGAGATTGTGGACATTGCAAAGGCAGATTCGCAAAAAATATCCAGCGCAGTGAATGCGTCCTTAGTATCGTTTGGGACCGATATGCCAAACGCGGATTTGAAAAAGGACTGGGAAATAGACGACAAAGAGATATTTATCTCCGTGCGCAAGTGCTAAACTGCAAAAAGATTTTTGTGCGCAAAAGCCGCCGAAGATTTAGTGCAAGTATTAATCTTTTTCTTTTTTATCCCATGCTTGTTGCCTTTATTGCAAGGCTCACTACTACAACTATTAGAACAAGTACCGCAAGCGTAAAATGAACATCTCTTAATATCCCTTTTATCGCATTTTTCAATATTTTCATGCTCTTTTCTTAAAACGATTATTTATATAATACTTTTTGCATCATTCTTTCATGAAAGATAATAAAATTAAGAGAAAACTTCTCTGGCCGGCAGTGATTGTCGCTTTGCTTTCGCTTTTGTGGCTGGCGGCTGAAATGAAATGGATAAATTCCGATTTGCCGCTTGGTCCGTTTGCATTGCTGGCGGTATCCCTTGCGCTAATAATATATGAGCTTAGATGGTGATTTTAATGAAACAAATATTTGAAATTGATATTGCAAAGAAATTGGAACTAACCAAAATTCTTGAGGATGACCCTTACGGCGAGAAAAAGACCGGCGAGGAAGAGCACATGAGCTTTTCACGTCTTGGCTACAAATTAAAAGACGGAGTAACAATCGGAGAAGACGAGAAAAAAATCTTTCTTCTATTGAGGGGCTCGGACGACTATCTCCCGTTTGTGAAAAAATATCTCGGCGACTTGGCAAAAAGATGTTCCCAAGAAGTTGAGAATCGCATTATTGCAAAAATAGAAGAAGAGGAAAGTTCGGCAGAGCAGGGAATGGGCTCAATCTTTGGAGATTGAAATTAATTTCTTTTATTTTTTGATACTATCTATTTTTACACCTTTTTATTCATATTATAATACATCTACGAATGAGATGGTGTGTTAAAATGCCTGATGTAATCATGAAAATTTCAAAAATTGATACAACCCTGTCAAAAATTAATCTGGGTTTCAAGCGATTTTTTCCCTCGTATATGGAAAAATTGTTTTCTGCATATAATTACACTATAAAATATTCCGACCTGTGCAAATCCGCCAAAAGCGCATTGAGGGCAAATTTGCTTTTTGTGCAAAATATCAATGGAAAAGATTTGCTTTTGTATGCTTATTCAAACGCCAGCGTGAGGATGAAAAATACATCTTCAATTCAGCTGAATGTGTATTCTCGGGAATTTAATTTGTCATATATTTGCGAACTTGTCGGCGGAGGTCAATTCCTGATTTATCCAAAAGCGAGCGAATACACATCGTTTGTTGAAATTAACTGCAATGTAGAAAATTGCATTCTTCTTAACTCATATATATTGCGCAATCCAGAAAATCACGCACTTGCATCAAAAATAAGCGACAGCATTCTTGCATCAACCGTCGTGGTCGGCGCAAATATTTCCGGTTATTATATTTCGCCCTTAAAGGTCGATGGCAAAGAGAAAAACGTGCCATTGTCCGATTTTGTAAAAATCGGAAGCCTTGGTGCGAATGCCGGTTTCTGATTTTTTCACTCATTTTTTCTTTGAAAAATAGGTTTTTTCCAACAGGACGGCACCTTTATAAATACTTGTAAATATATCTTATTTCAACGTCTCTTTATTGGAGACGACACTCTTGGGCGCCTGCTCAAGAATCGTCCTTGGTATTTGCGCTCTCTGAATAAGAAGGCAAGAATGCCGCTGGAAATTATTATATTAGAAAAATCTATCGCCAAATTTGGCGAAGTTTCGCTTCAATGCGAAGAATGCAAAAATTTTTCCGCAGGAGCCAGTATTGGTTCGCATGCCTCCGAACAAGTTTTTCGTGCATGAATAGGAAAAGATTTTGGAACGTGATGAAAAATGTCAAAGCACAACAGACCAAGAAAAGGCGCGCTTTCGTACAACCCGAGGAAAAGGGCTAACTCGCAAGTGCCGCACATAAATTATTGGGCTCCGAGAGCCGAACCTACATTGCTAGGTTTTGCAGGCTACAAGGCGGGCATGACAACTATTTCTTTTGTAGACGATTCTAATTCTCCTTCAAAAAACAACGAGATATTTACCGGGGCAACGATATTGGAAGTTCCCCCAATCGTAGTATATGGTATTCGTGCATACAAAGATGGGCAAATCAGCGCGGACCAAATCTGCACGGATCAAAAAATTCTCAAAGAGCTCAATATAAAAAAGCTTGAGAAAAAACACGATATAAAATCAGAAACATCTGATGATATTTTTGTACTCGTTTACACTCGCCCATACATGTGCGGCTTTGGAAAAAAGCACATAGAACAAATGATGATCGGGCTCGGCGGAAAGGATGTCGCGCAAAAGCTTGAATACGCAAAATCAATTCTTGGAAAAGAACTAAAAGCGTCCGACATTTTCAAACCCGGTGAATATGTTGACACAATTGCGGTCACAAAAGGCAAGGGCTGGCAAGGCGCGGTAAAGCGTTTTGGCATTTCAACACAGCGAAGAAAATCAACCGGCAAGCGCAGGCATCTGGGAAACATGGGTGCGTTCGGCGCCCACGGAGTTCACCACACTGTTCCAATGGCGGGGCAGATGGGCTATCACAATCGATACAATATTAACCAGAGGATAATGAAAATCGCAACTCCGGAAGAAGTGAACTGCAAAGGCGGTTTCATGCATTACGGAATTGCCAAAAACGAGTGCCTGATAGTCAAGGGCTCGATTTCGGGTCCGGTAAAACGGCTTGTGAGAATGCGAAAAGCAGTAAGAAAGAGCGAGATAAAAACTCCCGATTTGAGATTCATCTCGCTTGAGTCAAAGCAATAGCGTGATATTTATGGCAAAAGCTAATCTATATTCATCTGATGGAAAAAAATCTGGGGAAGTGCAACTACCCTCATTCTTTAGTGAGTCGGTAAATCCCGTGCTTATTGCACGTGCCGCAATTTCCGACCAGACACATTTTTACCAGCCAAAATCACCGGATCCGTTAGCAGGTATTAAAACATCTGCAAAATACCGAGGGCGAAAGGATGACTTCGGTTCATTGAAAAACCACGGACAGGCAATGCTTCCGCGTGAAGTATTGGCAAACGGGCGTGCAGGTCGCGTAAGAAGAATTCCCTCTTCAGTGAAAGGAAGGCGCGCACATCCGCCAAAAATTGAGAAAAAGCTCATTGAAAAAGTCAACAAAAAAGAATATCTAAAAGCACTTCACAGCGCAATGGCGGCAACTGCCATTTCCGATTTTGTATCAAAGCGCGGGCACAAAGTTCCATCAGATATTTCACTACCAATCGTGCTTGATGAAAAAGCGGAATTAATTTCAAAATCAAAAGATGCATTGAAAATGCTTCTGGCAATCGGAATCGGTGCAGACCTTGCGCGCGGTCAAAAGGCAAAGAAACGCTCTGGAGTCGGAAGCAGAAAAGGCGGCAAGAGAAGACCAAAAAGCTTGCTCGTGATTGTGGAAAATATGAAATCTCCAATCGCAAAGGCGGCGCGAAATTTGCCCGGTGTCGATGTGCGAACCGCATGTTGCGTGAGCGTAATTGACTTGGCACCCGGAACCGTTGCAGGAAGGCTGACCGCATACACAAAAAGTGCGCTTGTTGCGCTTGAGAAGAGATGATTTTTATGTCAAGCAAAAAATACACCTTAACAAGTACGCCTTTGGAACCGGGCACGATATTGCTTTATCCGATTACTACTGAAAAGGCAATTTCAATGATTGAGTTTTCAAACCAACTTACCTTTGTCGTAAATCCAAAGGCAAACAAGGTGCAGATAAAAGAGGAAATTGAAAAACTCTTCAAGGTAAAAGTCGGCAGAATAAACACAAAGATTATGCCGAAAGGACAGAAACACGCGTACATAAAACTAAAAGAAGGAAAAGCCGATGACATCGCATCTGCGCTCAAGATTGTTTAATGGGGATATAAATGGGTAAATTACTAAAACAGCAACGAAGAGGAAAGGGCTCTGTTTCATACAAAGCGCCATCTCACCGCTACAACGCAATAACTGCGTTTAGGCCCCTTGATGCAATAGAAAAGGAAGGGAGCGTTCGCGGCGCGGTAATGGAGTTTATGGATGACCCCAGTCACCAAACATTATTGATGCACATTCATTTTGCAAACGGTGATGACATAATGCTTCCGGCCCCGGAAGGAATTGCAGTTGGCGATGAAGTTTACAGCGGATTTGAAGCTGAATTGGAAAAGGGCAGTGTTATGCCGCTTTCAAAAATACCTGACGGAATGTTCATATTTAATGTAGAACAATCACCCGGCGACGGTGGAAAATTTGTCCGCGCTCCGGGCACTTACGCAGTGCTTGTTTCAAAAGAAGCCGGCAAAGCGTATGTGAAAATGCCTTCTAAAAAAGTTGTTTCATTGCAGGCAACATGCCGAGCGCAAGTCGGAATCGTGTGCGGCGGCGGCAGGCTTGAATTGCCAATGCTAAAAGCAGGTGCAAACTTTTACAAAAAACATGCTCAAAACAGAAAATGGCCAGTTAACCGTGGCGTAAAGATGAGTGCTTACAACCATCCATATGGTGGAAAACAGCATCACCGCGGCAGGAGCTCCTGCACATCTCGTGGCGCATCTCCGGGACGAAAGGTCGGACACATCGCGGCTAAATCGACCGGAAGAAAGAAGAGCAAGAATGCATAGGTGACTAAATGGTGCGTATCGAAAAATACCGAGGTCTTGGAAAAGACGAACTTGAGAAGCTTTCCATTGAGGAATGCCTTCCTCTTCTAACTAGCCGTGCGAGGCGTGCAGTAAAGAGGGCAATGGAAGGTACAAATCTTACATTGAAAAAGTTCATCAAAAGTGTTGAGACAAAACGCAAGGCAAAGATTGCAAAGCCAATTCGAACTCATGTTCGTGACGCTCCAATTTTGCCCTGCTGGCTTGGCATGACATTTGCGGTGCACGATGGAAAACAATTCAAAGAGGTTCTAATAACAGTCGACAAGCTTGGATACAGGCTTGGCGACTTTGCACACAGCACAGGCAGAGTCCTGCACTCAGGTCCGGGCATTGGCGCCACAAGGGGCTCCAAGTTCATCCCGCTCAAGTAGGGTAATTCTTATGGCAGACTACGGATATCAAAATCAGCCAGGCAAAAAGGTTCAAGAACAGGCTAATATGGCCAACATAGCCAGGGCGCGAGTGGACGGCGTGAACGCCAGCTACCGTGACTTGTGCAATGTATGCTCCAATATTAGGGGCAGGCGAGCCGACAAAGCAATAGTATTTTTGACTGAGGCATCAGACAAATCAAGGCCAATAAGATATTTCAGGCACAACTCAAAGCGCGGTCATTTACGCGAACTCGGAGGCAAGAAAGGAGGCTTCCCGGTAAAATCTGTAAAAATCGTGCTTGACGTTCTCAAGAATGCGTATGCAAACGCCCAAACAAAAGGGCTTGGCGATTGCAAAATAGTTCATGCTGTTGCAAACAAGCAGGACATATATTCTCGCCTTTCTCCAAAAGGCAGGCGAGTAAAGCATGATTTTGAAACCGCATTTGTGGAAGTAGTTCTTCGCGAGCTTGATACCGACGAAAACCGCGCCAAGAAGCAGGAGATTGCAAAGGCAAGGGAAAAAGCAATTGCGGACGCAATCAAAAAGGCAGTTGAGAAAAAAGCCGCGGACGAGCAGAAAAAGAATGCAGACGCCGCGAAAAAATCTACTGCTGATTCAAAATCAAATACGCCTGAATTAAAATCTGCAAACGTTGCGCCTGAAATAGGTGCAACTTCTGAAAAACAAATATCTGCGCATTCTGATTCAAAATCAAACGAAGAGCACGCAAGGCCCAAAATGTCCGACGTGCTAAAATCAAAGCAAAGCGCAAAGAAAAAGGAGAATGGCAAATAAGGGTGTTTATGCGTGGGAATTGAGAAAAAATTTGTTGAGGAAGCAATAATTCGCTACCAGGTTTCAAAATATTTGGAGACAGAACTTGACCGCGCGGGCTTTACTCATGTTGACATTCAGCGAACTCCGATGGTAACAAGGATCGGTGTGGAAGTTACAAACCCTGGACGAGTTATCGGAAAGAAAGGAAAAACAATTCGCGACCTCACGGATAACATTGCAAAGATGTTTCACATAGAAAATCCGCAAATTTCGGTAAGCGAATCAAAGCAACCGGAGCTTGAACCAAGGCTAGTTGCAAAGAAAGTTTGCAGGTTTATCGAGATGGGCAAAAAGCCGCGTGCAATTTTGCACTCCGCACTGCGTGACATAATGTCTGCAGGCGCACTCGGTGGAGAAGTTGTCGCGTCAGGAAAATTGGCGGCAAAAGGCGGGCGTTCAAAATCATTCCGCGTTTCTGCGGGTTATATGCCAAAAGCAGGCGAGCCGGCAAGGCTTGTTCGCCGAGCCCATGTAACTGCATATCCAAAAGCAGGTGCAATCGGCGTGCTTGTGAGCATTGTGATGCCCGGAACAGTTTTCCCGGATAAGAAAACAATTACAGAAGTTGAAATTCCAAACATCATTAGAAAGGCAGAAGATGTGCTTGCCCCGCAAGACAAGGATTTGGCAAAACGCATCAAAATGAAAACAACTGAAAACAAGGCGGCATAAAGGTTTTGTTTATGGCAATAATAAAAAAGAAGGATTTACATTCGATGGCTCCCGAAGCGCTTGATGCCAAGCTCTTTGAGGTTAGGCGCGAGCTTAATCACGAGAGAGGAATGGTTGCAAGCGGAGGCAGGGCTCAAAATCCCGGCAAAATACGCGAGCTTAGAAAAACAGTCGCGAGGATACTCACATTGCTCTCCCGCAAAAAATCAAGAGGGCAAAGTGATAAAACCCCTAAAAGCGCCAGTATTTCAGCCGGAAAGTCGGCAGGCGGGAAAACCCAGTCTGTCCCGGCAAAAAAATGAGGTGAAATGTAAGTGGGGAATATCTTTCCAAAAGACGACCTGATGAAGGAAATCATCTCGGACGCGATAGAGAAAGAAGATGTCCGATTAAGGGTATATGCGACAAAAAAGAGGTTCAAAAAACTGGTAACCGTGATAGAAGGCCTTGACAAAGACAAGCTTGATGAGACCGCAAAAGGGCTCAAGAGCAAGCTTGCCTGCGGCGGGACCGTGAAAGATGGGCTTGTAATCTTGCAGGGAAATCATATCCTCAAAATAAAAGGATTTTTGGTTTCTTTCGGATACGATCCGGAATCAATCACCGTGGTGCCGGGGTTTGTAAAGTAAGCTGATAAAATGGATGTGGTAATGGTTCAGGAATGGATTGGGCTCAAAGTCAAAATAATCTCGTCAACAAATCCGAACAATATCGGATTGGAAGGCGAAATTGTTGATGAGACTCTGAATACAATTTGTGTCCTGACTAAAAAAAATGAAAGAAAAACCGTTGCAAAAAAAGGCGCGCGTGCCAAAATAATTTCCTCGGGCAGTATGCTCGAGCTTGGCGATGCGATTATGCGCCCCCAAGATAGAAGCAAACGGCTGTACAAAAAAATAATTGATGGATGATAACATGACTGATGTTGGCAAAAGACCGTTCTCAAAAAGAGGATTTATCGTTAGAGGCGTGGTAGTTTCGGACAGGGCAAAAAGGACTTGCACAGTTCAGCGAGACTTGGTAACCTATGTTCCAAAATACAAACGATATGCCCGCAAAATTTCAAAAATCGCGGCGCATAACCCCGACGAAATCGGAGCTCGCGTGGGCGACGTGGTCGAGATTGCCGAATGCAGACGAATTTCAAAAACAAAAGCATGGATAGTCACAAGCATCGTGCAGAGAGGACAGGGGCACATAATGCCCGGACAGGTAAAGGTTCGCGATGAAGATCAGAAAATGCACAGGCGCAAACACGGCGGAGAGTCGGAGCGCAGTGCAAAACAGCACAAACAAGCTGCAAACTCCGAACAGGAGAGCGAAGAGCTCCCAAAAAGAGATGTGCACAAAAAAGTTCACGAAGCAAAAGCGCAGAAAAAAACAGAAGAAGAAAATGTTGAGTGATTGTTATGAAGGGATTAGGCTCGTCAGTCTCAAAATGTTTGCAAGTGGGCTCACGCCTTGTGTGCAATGACAATTCCGGCGCAAAGATTGTGCAAATAATCGGAATAATTGGTGCGAAAGCAAAATATTCCATGGTACCAAAAGCGGGCGTCGCGGACGTAGTGATAGTGGCGGTCAAAAAAGGCAACACTGCACAAAAAGGTAAAGTGTTGCGCGCAGTTATCGTAAGGCAGAGAAAAATGTATCGCCGCTCAAACGGAATGCGAATATGCTTTGAAGATAATGCAGCAGTCATTGTGGATGATTCGGGTCTTCCAATAGGTTCGGAAATAAAAGGTGCGATCGCAAGGGAAGTTTCAGACAGGTTCCCAAAGGTTGCGGCTATCGCTCCAGCAGTCGTATAAAAGGTGCTTTTAATGAAGAAAACAGTTCAGGCAAGAAAACAGCGCAAGGCGCGCTACGATGCTCCAATGCACATCAGGAAAAAACTCATGAACGTGCACGTTTCAAAATCATTGCGCGCAAAGCTTGGAACAACCAGGCGTTCAATGCTTGTGAAAAAGGGCGACAAGGTAAAAGTGACAACTGGAAAATACAAGGGCAAATCAGGTCCTGTAATGGAAGCCGATTATTCAAGCCTCAAGGTTTATGTTGAAGGCGTGGTGGTAAAAAACTCAAAAGGAATCGAAAAGCTTGTTCCTATGCAGCCATCAAATCTTGAAATTCTTGAGGGAGATTTCAACAGCAAGGACAGAAAAGCAATGCTTGAACGCTCTACCAAATTGGCGGCATCAGGTGTTGCAAAGAAAGGATGATGCTTATGGCAAAGAAGGGAAAATCATATCACACAAAAAGAATCGCGATTTCGCGCCATCTTCCAGTTAAGGGAAGAAAAAACATCTCATGGATAAAGACTCCATGTCCTGGTCCGCATTCTGCGAAGTTGAGCACCAGCTTACTTGCGCTATTGCGTGACGAGCTTGGACTCTGTGCAGACTCGCGCGAGGCGAAATTGATATTAAATTCAGGGCAGATTCTTGTGGATTCAAAGAAAGTTAATGACTTGAAAAGACCGATAGGAATGATGGACATAATTTCATCTCCATCTTCAAAGCAGTACTGGAGAATGCAAAATGATTCTGGTGTCCTTAGGTCAAAAGAAATCAGCAAAGAGGAAGCAGGATTCAAATATTGCAAAGTCGTCGTAAAAAAATCAAGCTCAGGTGCGAAATTCATAGTTACATTGCACGATGGAAGGAACATGATTGTGGATAACCAGGTAAAATCCGGTTCAACTCTCAAACTTTCTCTGCCAAGCTTTAAGATGGAAAAAATGCTTCCACTCTCACCCGGCTCAAAGTGCTTTGTGTTCTTTGGAAAACACGCAGGGAAAATCGCAAAACTTGAGAAGATAGAGTCTCGAGCAGGTTCAATGCCTGACCAGGCAATGCTTGAGCACAAGGATGGCGCATTCACAACGCTTGCAAAATATCTCATGGCTATTGATGATGGCTTTGGGAACTAAGAGTACTGATTGACATGGCAGATAAAACTTCAACCAAAAAATCCGAAGCGCCAAAAGCGCAAAACCCGATGCGGGGGGTGGTGATTGACAAAGTCACACTCAATATCGGCGTAGGCGAAGCAGGGCAGGAGCTTGAGAATGCAAAAACTTTGCTTGAGCGGCTCTCCGGGTGCACTGCGATTGAAACGCGTGCGAAGATTCGAAACCCCGTCTTTCACATAAGAAAGGGCGATCCGATCGGCGCGAAGACAACACTACGCGGAGATAATGCAATAGAATTTGTGAAAAAGGCGCTTAAAGTGCGCGATTATACTCTCTCATCACGTGTGTTTGACACACTTGGAAATTTCAATTTCGGAGTTCCGGAATATATTGAATTTCCTGGTGCAAAATATGATCCGAAAATCGGAATCATAGGTTTTGATGTCTGCATTACTCTTAAGCGAAAGGGCGGATGGAGAGTCATAAAACGAAGATATGCAAAATCAAAGATTTCGAAATCGCACAGATTGTCAAAAGAGGACGGCATGCGTTTTGCACGCGAAGTGCTTGGCGCAAAAGTTGTTGAGTGAATGGTGATACTTTGAGCAACAAGAAAAACAAAAAGAAACTCCCGTTTGAGTACAAAAAGAAGGGCAAAGGCAGAAGAAAATGCCGAATAACCCACAATGCAAAGGGAATAATTCGCTCTTACGGACTGCAACTCTCAAGAAGAGAGTTTAGGGACATCGCCGAGCAGATCGGGTTTCGCAAATATTAAACTTGAGGGATGAGATTTATGTCAAATGATTTGCTTGCAGATGCGTTGAACACGATAAAGACCCACGAGGTCAGCGGAAAACCCGAATGCGAAGTAAGGCCGTCAAAAATCGTGCGCGAGACGCTCAAGATTTTACAGTCCAAGGGCTTTATCGGTGATTTTGAATATGTTGACCAAGGCTACAGCGGATTTTTCCGCGTAAAGCTTCTTGGCAAGGTAAACAAATGTGGCGCCATTAAGCCAAGATACCCGATAAAAAAAACCGAATGGGTTGAATGGGAACAGAAATTTATCCCCGGAATGGGATTCGGAATACTCATCGTGAGTACCCCGAACGGACTCATGACAAACGAAGAGGCAAAAAAAGAAAACCTTGGTGGAAGGCTTATTGCTTACATCTATTAAGTGATTTTTATGGCAAACTCAAAGATTGCAATTCAGAGTGTCATTGTTCCGCCCGAAGTGAAACTTCAGCTTGAAAACGGCGTGTTTTCGGCAAGCGGCGCAAAAGGCAAGGTGCAAAAAAAGCTTGCAATGCGCGGGCTTGAAATGTCGTTGAAAAATGGCAAGGTGGAAATAAAGGGCGGTTTGCGCGAAGCAACTACTGCTTCAAAGCACATTATCAACATGATAGAAGGTTGCAAAAACGGATATTCCCAGAAGATGAAAGTCATTCACGCGCATTTTCCAATGTCGCTTGAGATAAAAGGCAAAACAGTTGTGATAAAGAATTTCATCGGCGAGAGGAAACCCCGCGTTGCAAATATTGCGGGCGATACAAAAGTAGATGTAAAAGGCGCAGATATTGTGGTCTCTGGTCCGAGTAAGGATGATATGACTCAGACGGTTGCAAACCTGCGCATCGCAACAAAAATCAAGGTGCATGATTCCCGTGTATTTCAGGATGGCATCTATCCAATAGATTAGGTGAACGTTTATGCCCACTAAAAAAACAAAACCAAAGTTTCTAAGGCCCAACTATGGACGCTCTTCACGCGCCCGCATAAAAGGGAACTGGAGAATGCCCAGAGGAACGGACAACAAGAAAAGACAGAAAATAAGGCACATGGGTTTCTCGCCTTCAATCGGATATGGACAAGACAAACGCATCAAATATGATCACCCCCGAGGGGCAAACGAAGTGTTTGTGCAAAATCTTTCTCAGCTTCCATCTGAAAAGGGCTCGCTCGTGAGAATTGCAGCCGGAGTCGGAAGAAAGCTTAGGACACAGATCGAAGAGCAGGCAAAAAAGAATGGTCTTTTGGTTCTTAACCCAAAAATAAACCGGCAGACATTTGTTCGCCCGCAGATAAAACAGAAAAAGTTCGTGAAACGGGTTAGAAAAGGTAGTGCGAAAGTTGGTGCAACAGACAAAACCAAAAATTAAAATGTGATATTTATGACAGACGCGACAATTCGAAGGCTTGCAGCATCCATTATCGGAATCGGCGAGTCCAAAATCTGGCTTGATCCAAACGCAAGGGACAAAATTTCCGAGGCGCTTACACGTGACGACGTGCGCGCTCTCATAAAAGACGGCGTAATAAAAGCTATGCCCCGAATGGGCGTTTGCAGATTACGTGCAAGAATAAAATCTGAAGGAAAGAAAGTCGGGCGAAGAACCGGTCACGGAAGCAGAAAGGGCTCAAGGTCTGCAAGGCAGGGGCCAAAAAGTGTATGGATGGCAAAAGTGCGCGCCCAACGCTCGCTTCTATCCTCGCTTGTAGCAGAAGGAAAACTTGACAAATCGCATTCAAAGCAGATTTACATGAAAATAAAAGGCAATTCTTTCAGGGGAAGGCAGAACCTTGTGAATTACTTGAAAGAAAACGACCTGATTGCCTCAGATGTGAAGGCGGCGAAAAAATAAATTGAGTGATGATTATTATGGGAAAAGCAACAGGACCAATATTTAAGGTGCCTTTTAGAAGAAGGCGTGAAAACCGAACAAACTATACAAAGAGGCTTGCGATGATTAAGTCAGACAAGCCCAGGTTTGTAGCAAGGCAAAGCAATAAGGGAATGATTATTCATCTTGTGCAATTCAGCGAGAAAGGCGACAAAACTTTAGTGCTTGCAAAATCGGGCGAGCTTTCGGCACATGGATGGATGCCGCAGGCAAATACTCCTACCGCATATCTTACTGGTGCGCTTGCCGCAAAGAAGGCATTGCAGAAGGGAATAAAGCATGCGCATCTTGATATCGGTATGGCAACTGCAAGCAAAGGCAGAATTTTGTTTGCGGCTGCGCTTGGTGCAAAGGATGCAGGTCTTGATATCATTGTTCCTGACACTCTTTTGGACAAGAAGAGGATAAACGGCTCGCACATTTCAGATTATGCTTCAAAGCTCTACGGAGAGGACAAGAAGAAATTCGAATCCACATTCTCCATGTACATACTCAAAAATGTCGATGTAAGAAATCTGCCAAAAATATTTGAGCAGGTAAAGGGCAAAATTCTCGGGTGAATAGATGGCTTTCGGTGGACGTTCAAAAAGAAGGGAAAAAGAATCCAGCTTTAATGCGGATAATTGGAGCCCTAAGTCAAGCATTGGCGTTAAGGTCAAGGCTCGCGAAATTTCCTCAATAGAGGAAATATATGACTTGGGAAAACCAATTCTTGAGGCAGAGATAGTGGATTTTTTGCTTCCAAATCTTTCATCTGAAACATTGGAAATAAAAAGCACGCAAAGAATGACTGACTGTGGTCGCAAAATGCAATTCCGCGCAATTGTACTTGTCGGCGACAAGAATGGGCATTTTGGAATCGGCGCGGGAAAAAGCGAGGAAGTAAGACCTGCGATTGAAAATGCATCTAAGAATGCGCGCAGAAATATTATTTGTGTTCCAAGAGGAAACGGCTCATGGGAAGACAAGTCAAAATCTCCACACAGCATTCCGATACAAGTAATCGGCAAAAACGGCTCTGTTGAGGTCGTGATAAAGCCGGCACCACGAGGAGTGGGGCTAGCTGCAAATCCGATTGTGAGAAAAGTACTTTCATATGCAGGAATAAAAAATGCGTGGTCATTCTCAAGAGGGCGCACAAGAAATATTTACAATATGTCAATGGCTGTCGCAAACGCCCTTTCATCGCTTAACTCCATGAAATACAATGGAGACTGGAGCGAGATGGGCTCAAAAGGCGAGGATGTAGCAAAAATGCGCGGCGTGGTACAAGAGAGCAAAGATGATGCGCAAGACGGCAAGCAGCCGGCAATTGTTGCAGAGGATAGCTCGTAAAATAATACGATTGTAATGTGATTAATATGTCTGAAAAAACCAATCAAAATCTTTTGGCACTTATCCGCATAAGAGGATTGAGCGGGCTAAACCCAAAGAGAAAAAGCACAATGGTGATGCTTAATCTTAAGCGCTCAAACCAGGCAACGCTGGTGCATCTCAACCCATCTTATGCAGGGATGCTTACAGAATGCAAGGATTACGTTACATGGGGCCCAATCAGCAGGGACGTTTTGATAAAACTGCTTGCAAAGAGGGCAACGGTTGGGAAGAAAAAACTAAATACTCTTAAGACCGAGCCTGAGATTGAAAAAATCGCGGACGAGCTTATCGGCGGAAAAACGCTAAAGGAGCTTGAAATAAACCGCAGCATCAGGCTCACTCCTCCATCTGGTGGATGGAAAAATAAAAAGCGCCGTGTTCCGCAAGGAGACCTCGGTCCCAGAGAATCAATTGATGATGTCATAAGAAGAATGATATAAAATTAAGATGTGGTTGCGATGACGTTTAAAAGAAAATCAAAAAGAAACCGAAAATACTTCGGCACCAGAAGCCACGGCAAGGGCAATGCAAAGAACAGGCGAGGCTCCGGCAGCAAGGGAGGCTGGGGACGCGCAGGAATGCACAAGCACCGCTTTTCATATGCCACAACGCACGAGCGCGAATGGATGATGTACGGAGGCAGGCGCGGATTTTCAAATCCTACTACAAAAGTTGTGCAGACAATAAACCTTTACAACATTGAGTCAATGGTGGATGCCGGCAAGCTTGAGAAAAAGGGCGCAATGTTCTCATTCTCATTCGATGGAAAAATTCTTGGTTGCGGAATCCTTTCACATGCAGTGGAGGTAAGCGCAAACTCTGCTTCCGAAAAGGCAATTGAGCGAATAAAAGCCGCAGGTGGAAAATTCATTCAATTGCGAGCAGAAGAAGCGGATGCAGAACCAAAAACAAAGGCGTAAATGGGAAATTTTTGCAAGCCTATTTAAGCTTCGCCCTTTTTATTTTTAAATAATAATTTTATATCAAGGTTATACCTATGGCAACTCCACTTGCAATTCTTCGCCCGATACTTGGCTTCTTACCCGAGATACGTTCTCCCGCATCCCCGCCTGTTTTTTCACAAAGATTGTTGTGGACAGGTGCAGCACTTTTCATATTTTACACAATGTATAATGTACTTGCTCTGGGAATTGACCCAAGCATCGGCGACACTTCAAGCTTTTTGCAAGTGGTTACAGCGTCGAGAATTGGTTCGCTCATAACTGTAGGTATCGGTCCAATTGTGCTCGCATCAATCTTTTTGCAACTTTTTGTGGGCGCGAAAATACTTGCAGTAGATATGCACAATCCGGAAGAGAAGGCTCTGTTTCACGGCACTCAAAAATTACTTGCGATTTTGCTTTGTTTTTTTGAGGCATATATTTTTGTAATGCTCTCAGGCTTGCCAATGTATACTGATCCTACTACGGGTGCCATGCTCTTTGGAGATCTCACGCCATATTTTGTGGTATTGCAAATCGCACTCGGCTCAATGATATTGCTCTTCCTTGATGAAATCGTATCCAAATACGGAATCGGAAGCGGCATTTCACTTTTCATCGCCGCCGGAGTTGCGATGGCAATTGTTGGCGGAACAATCAACATATTTTTCGGAGAAGGCGGAGCTGTATCTGCCCTTTCAGAAGGAGGGGCGCAAATTATAGCGAAGGAACTGGAAATATTACTGCCTATCTTCTTTACTGCTCTCGTGTTTTTGGTTATTGTTTATGTAGAGGGGATAAAAGTTGAAATTCCTCTGGCGTTTGAGCGTGCTCGCGGGGTCGGCACGGGTTTCCCTATAAAATTCATGTATGTGTCAAACATTCCTGTAATATTGGCGTTTGCACTTTTGGCAAACTTCCAGTTTCTTGCGATGGCGCTTGTAGGTCAAAATCTGTGCATAGGTGGGACTCTTGACACCAGTGTCGCGGACAAAGCGTATGCATGCCAGGGCGGAATAGATTTGATTAATGTAATCGGACGCGCCGAAGGTGGAGGCACAAGCGGCGGGCAGGCACAATTTGTTGATGGGCTGTTATATCTCGTATCCCCAGTTCATCGTGTGCAGGGCGTAGCTTATAGCTCGCAGATAGACCAATATCTTACTTACAAAACGCCGATTTTCCATATACCCCAATGGGTGCATATAGTCGTGTACATCTCATTTTTGGTAGTGCTTTGTGTGATATTTGGTCAGTTCTGGGTGGAAACAACTGGTATGGGTGCGGCTGATGTTGCAAAACAACTGGATTCTGCAGGTTTGCAGGTTCCCGGATACAGGCGTGATCCTCGCATAGTGACCGCAATATTGGAAAAATATATTCCTCCAATCGTTGTAATGGGCTCCGCTTTTGTCGGCATATTAGCCGGATTGGCAGACCTTACCGGTGCACTCGGAACAGGCACGGGTATTTTACTTACGGTCGGAATAGTTTACCGCATGTACCAGGACATTGAAAATCAAAACGTACTCTCGCAAAATATGATGCTCTCAAAGCTCTTTGGAAAATAGGGGTGAAAAAATGATAATCGTAATGGGTCTGCCCGGTGCGGGAAAAAGCACGGTATTGCAAGTTGCATCCGACGCCGGATGGAAAGTGCTCAATTACGGTACTCTTATGTTTGAAATCGCATCCAAGGAATACGGAATAGCCGACAGGGACATGTTGCGTAAGCTTCCATCCCAAAAACAAAAAAAAGTGCAGGAAAAAGTTGGCAAGATGCTTTCTGCGGAAAAAGAGCGAAAAGTAATTCTTGATACCCACTGCTCAATAAATACTCCAAAAGGCTATTTGCCCGGCTTGCCATTTTTGCTTCTAAAGGATTTGCCTGTTGAGAGATTGGTGCTTCTTACTGCGCCAGTTGCGCATATTCTTGCAAGGCGTAAAAAAGATGCAAGTCGTGTGCGTGATGAGCAAGGCGCGGATTCCCTAAAAGAGCACGACGAAATGAATCATTATTATTTGGCAACGTATTCAGTAGTATCCGGCGCCCCTGCGGTTATCTTGCAAAATGCGGACGGCAAGCTTGAGGAAGTAAAATCAAAATTTGCGTCATATCTTGAGTGAAGGCTTATGTTTTTTTCAATAGAACCAGTGTATGCCGTTTTTGCAATCGGCGTAGCATATTATGTGGCCTCAAATTTTATTATGGGCAAAATAGTTGACCGCAAAAAAATGAATGATATACAAGAAGAGTCCAAACGATTGCAAAAAGAGCTTAACGAGGCATCAAAGAAAAATGACACAAAGCGGCTTGAAGAGATAAACAAGGAATATGAAAAATTCATGCCAAAAATGCTTTCAATGTCTTTTATGCAACTAAAGCCGCTCATAATAATTATCCCCGCACTTGCTATTCTCACTCCATGGCTTCGCGGGCAATTTAGTGAATTTATAATAAAATTGCCGTTTTCTCTCCCGATATTTATACAAAGCTTTGAAAAATTCCCAAACTGGAGAGACACATTCGGCGCAGTGGGCTGGTTTTGGATATGTGTACTCGCAACCTCGCTGGCAATATCTTTAATAAAGGCTGTTTACAATAAATTAAACAAGCAATACGGGTTCAGCCTCAAGGCTTTCGTTCCCGATTTTGGTTTTGCGGCAAAAAAGGCTGCGGATGCAAAAAAGGATGAAGATAAAAAAATCGTGTCCGAGTTGCAAAATCCATCGGTTGTTCAACAGCCGAGAAAGATTGAACAGCAAAAAAATAAATCCGAGGAAAAGTCCCCGCCCGCGCAGGTGGAAAAATCAGATGCGCAAAAAATTGATATTAATAAGATAAATGAAAAATAAATAAAAAATAAATAAAAGGTGTGTATTATGCCGCTTCCAAAAAACAGGTCAAATTCGGTAAGAACAATAAAGTACAAGACTCCTAGCGGAGAAAATCGCATAAGATACAAAAGACGTGTCAAGGGCAACAAGCATGTTTGTGCAGTGTCAGGACAGCTTCTCACAGGTGTGAATTCCTTCTCTACAATTGCAAAATCAAAGCGAAAGCCATCGCGCCCATTCGGCGGAAGGCTCTCTCCATCCGTTTCAAGAAAAGTGATTAAGCTTCGTGCAAGGCTTGCAGACAAGCAAATCACCCTTGACGATGTGCCAATCGAGCTTTTGCCGTATATGAAATCTGGCAAGCAATAATTTTTTCTACTTTTTTGAATTTATTCAAGCATCGCGGGCAGGCAATTTTTTTCCATTTTTTAAAAATTTGTCAAGCATCGGTTTTTATTTTATATCTCCTATTTCTTTGTATGGACTCTAAATTTTTAGGCTCAAAAATATCTGCACCCAACACTATAATCGCGATTTGCGGCTTTGCCGGCTCTGGTAAAAACACAATTTCAAATCTTGTTGCATCAGAGCTCGGCTACAAATTAGTCGAACCGACTTTCAAGACACTGGCGGCGCGCGAAGGAATTTCTTTAATGGAATTTCAAAAGAAGGCAAATTCTGATTTTAACATAGACAAGAAATTTGACGACGCGCTTCAGGATGAGTGCAAGGCTGGCAAATGTGTGGTTGCGACCTGGCTTGGGCCTTGGATGGCTCCCGGAAACCCTTTTCGCGTATGGCTTGATGTAGATGAGAAAGTTCGTGCAAAAAGGGTTGCGGGCAGGGAAAAGCTTTCTATAAAAGAAGCTCTTTCACACATACAAAAAAGGGACGCAGATAATATTTCCCGCTACAAAAAAGTTTATGGGATTGATATTTCAGACCACGACGGGTTTGATCTTGTAATAGACGCAAACGAGCTTTCTCCAAAAGAAATTTGTCTGGAAATAATGAATAAATACAAAAAGAGAAAATTATGAGGTTTTCAAACCATTATTCAATATAAAACGGCATCCGTTCAGTATCTGCGACGCTTCTTCATCGTTTGGGAATCTTTCTATATATTTTTCAAGGTCGTTAATTGCATTATTATATTCTTTTAGATAGACATAAGCTGTGCCTTTTATTTTCAAAATCTCTCCGAGGTCTCCACAATGTTCTTGGGCAATTTTAAGATTTTCAACAGATTTTTTCAAATCATCATGTGATTCTGGCTCATCTAAGTTGTTTCTAAATCTCTTTTTTTCTTGCGTACTGTTTCCATACATCGCTCGTTTGAAATATGTTATCCCGAGTCGTTTGTATGTGTTGAAATTTTTCCAGTTGAGTTTTAATGCACGCTCATAATCTTTTATTGCTTCGTCGTTTCTATTTTTTTTAGAATAAGTTTTTCCCCGGTCTGCATAAAGGCCAGATAATAAGCTATTTTTCATGTGATTATTGTCTATCTCTTTGTCAGTAACATCAATTGCTTCGTTCAAATATTTCAATGCCTTAGAATAATCTTCAAGTTCCATATATGCACGTGCGAGATTCCAATACTTATAAATCGGTTTTTTTGTACTTCGCGCGAGACTTTCACTCAAAGTTATTATTACTTTATTATATTCTTTTTTCTCAATAAAGACTTCTGCAAATACCTTCAGGGCAAGCCAATTATTTGGATCATATCTGAGCGCATTTTTGCATTCGAAAACAGCTTTTTGATATTCATTGGTTATCAAATAAATATTGGCTATTTTTGCGCATATATCTGCATTATTAGGTTCAGTGTGTTTTAGTTCTTCAAGCAGTTTAAGTACGGCTGGGTATTTCTTATTTTTGCACAGTTTTTTTATACTCGGTAATTCACTTTCATAATTTCGAATTTTATTTATCCCTATATTTTCCTTTTGCACCGGTAAATCACGGAATTTTGTTTTTTGCGGTGTTGAGTTTAAATTTTGATTTGGATTTATGTTTGAGGTTGATTTCTGACCTATTTGTAGTTTACGCAGTGCGAATTCCTGTGTTGTCCAATTTTGTACGTGTGGCATATCCACCAATTTCTATCTATAGCAACTTAAACTTAAAACATTATCTTTCCAACAGAAAGGTATAATAGGCTTCATTGCCAAATATGAAAACAACAAATGAGCTCTTAGGCTTATTCATGAAGAGGTAGTTTTTATGAGCGCAATAAAAGAAGGACGAATTTGCATAAAACTTGCAGGCAGGGACGCCGGCGAGAAAGTTGTTATCACAAAAGTGCTTGACAAAAATCTCGTAATGGTAAAAAGCCCCGGAAGGAAAAAGGAGAGGAAGTGCTCAATCGTGCACCTCGAGCCCACAGATGTTTCTGTGAGCTCCTAATTTTTTTAATTTTTATTTACTTGTGAAAAAGTGTATTCCGTAGGTGTCTGAATTTTTCTCTCAAGTTTAGTTTCCATATTCTGAATCTCAATTGCTGCTCTTGCATATGCAGCTGTATCAAAAAATGCATGCTCAAGTGGATATGTATCATTTGCGATTTCAAATTCTATGCGTGCTTCTTCAATGTATTTGCCATTTTCAATTTTCGATAATGCTAATCCTGCGATATAATGAAGACTTGCGTCAATCATATCTCTTGTCTTGAGCTCATTAATCATAGTAGAAATTTTTGCAACTGCTTCTTCCGGTTCTCCTTTTTTGATACATTCGATTGCCTCTTTTGCCTCTAAATAGCGAGTGCCGGCATACTTCATTCCAATATCCAAAAAGCGCATGAGTTGAACATTATAATTTATCACTGCTATCTGATAGTAATCCTCATAATCAAGTGAATCAGATCCAATTAAGTATGAGTTCAGGCCTCTCATATATCTCTCTTGATATATGTCTCCGATGAAGCAATATGCAGCTACGTTTTCGGGTTTTATCTCAATAATTTTCGTCAAATCTTCTATCTCCCGAATTACTTTTCCTTGTGCCAAGTGCACTTCTGCAAGTCCGTAATATGCTCTGGTTTGTGTCGGTTTTGCATAAATGGAATGCTTAAGCATATTTTTGGCTTTCTGGGCATTATGCTTAGACACCCTAAAATTAGACATCGCCTTAATGAAATAACTCTCCGCAAGTATATTTTTGTCGAGCATACCCTCACGGTTCAATTTTTTCAGTTGCATGCTAAATGTTTCATCTGCATGCAAAATAGCATCAATATAATTTTTTCTTACAAATGCTTCTCGTGCAAGAACGATGTGCTCGTCAAGCGTAAGTAGTTTATGCCCGCTTCCCACGGAAAAAAAATTATCATTATTTTTTACTTTTATCCATGGAGTATAAGCACTCAAATTCCGGCAGTTTTGAGGGTGAGATTCGACATTCATATTACACACGCTTACATCATTATACACTCTTTATATTTAAATCTTCTTGCAACAAGTTATTATCTGTTTTCAAGTACCCCTATATTAATAATTATAGGCGATGAACTTTTATCTGATGTGTGTATGCAAAGCCCAGACGAGTTGCTAAATTTCGGATTTATTTTGCTTGACAAGCCTAGGGGTCCATCTTCACACGAGGTCACATCTTATGTGAAAAAGCTTCTCGGTGCAAAAAGATGCGGTCATGCCGGTACTCTTGACCCCCGTGTTTCGGGCGTAATGATAATCGGAATCAATCAAGCAGCAAAGCTTTTGCGTTTTATAACCTCGACAAAAAAGTCCTATGTCGGCGTAATGAAGTTGTACAACCCGCCAAAAGATATCAAAACCATTCAGATGGAAATGGACAAATTTTGCGGGCGAATACGTCAAATGCCCCCAAAAGAAAGCGCAGTTGCAAAGAGAATGCGAACCCGTTCGGTTTTTTCATTCAAGGCTCTTGAGTTAGACGGGAGAAAAGTTCTATTTTGTGCGGATGTAGAAGCGGGCACATATATTCGTACTCTTTGCATTCAAGTTGGGAAAAAGTTCGGCGGCGGGCAGATGGCAGAGCTCAGACGCACTGCAGTTGGGAATATCTCCGAGAAAGACTTATGTACCCTGCCTCAACTTGTGGACGCATTGCATCTTTATCAAAAAGGTGAAAATTCCTCCCAGATGAAAAGCTTAATAAAGCCTGCCGAGGAAATACTATCCTTAGCAAGCCTTAGATTGAGCAATGAATCTGAAGATACGGTTTGTCGCGGCGCGCCTCTGGCGATGTCCGGGGTGGCATCCGTTGAAGCTTCATTTGCAAAGGGCGAATATGTGGAGTTGCTTTCTCAAAAAGGGAAACTGCTCTGTATTGCAAACGCAGTTGTGGATTCAGAAGAACTATCCTCATCTATTGACAAAAGCAAAATTGTCGCGTATCCGAAAATTGTGCTTGAAAAACGCCTTGGGAAAAAAGAAAAGGAAAAAAATAAACAAAAAGAAAAAACAAAACTATGACAAAATCGCATTCATGCCGAGATCGCATAACCTGGTAGTGCGCACGCCTGGAATAAATTTTTTCTTTTTTCAAAGAAAGAAAAAAAACCGAAAGCGTGTTCTCGCAAGGGATTATGGGTTCAAATCCCATTCTCGGCGATCTTCGGTGAATTTGATATTCATATGCCCTCGTAGGGAAAAAATTTATTTATGGTGATATGAAATGGGAATGGCAAAAACAAAAGACAAAAAGCCTGTCGGCGCTGCTCCGAAGCCAAAAAGGCAGGAGTCTGCACAGGTTGCACCGTCAACTATCGACGGAAAGGAAATCCGAGGAATTGTCCGTGTAGCGGGAAGAGATCTTAAGGGTCACTGGAAACTCACACGTTCAATTCAAACAATCAAGGGAATGGGCACGACGCTCGGATTCGTAATTTCAAAAATCGTAATTAAAGAACTTGGTCTGACCGAGAAAACAGTTATCGGTCAGTTGGACGAGCATCAAGTTGAAAAACTTGAAGAAATTCTTTCAAATCCAAAGAAGTATGGGTTGGCAGATTATCTTCTTAACAGGCAGAGAGAATTTCAATCAAATGCACCGCATCATCTCATTTCAACTGATTTGGCATATGCGGTAAAACAAGATATTGACCATGAAAAAGACTCCCAGACCTGGAAGGGCTACCGGCACTCTTACGGACAGAAAGTAAGGGGTCAGAGAACACGCAGCACAGGGCGAACTGGCATGACTGTCGGAGTGCTTAGAAAAGCAGCCGCACGTGCCGCTCCAGTTGCGGGCGCCGCTCCAACTGCCGGTGCAGCCGCACCTGCCGCTGAGGCCAAGCCCAAGGAGAAGGAAGCGAAAAAGTAAGGTGATATGAATGGGAGACCCCCGAAAACTCAGGCCAAAAGCAGAAACTCCCCGAAAGGTATGGGATTCTGAACGAATAAAAGAGGAATCCGGACTCAAGCGCGAATACGGTCTTAAAAAAACCGGCGAGCTTTGGACGATTGCCGCTGAACTAAAAAGAACCCGAAGGACTGCAAGAAGCTTTCTCTCTCTTGGAGAAGAAGGTGAAGTGCGCGGGCAGAAAATCGTTGCAAAACTCAAAAAGCTGGGTGTTGTAAAGTCTGATATAAAAGTTGAAGACATTCTTGCCCTTACAGTAAGAGATTTTCTCGAACGACGCCTGCAAACATTGGTTCTAAAGCGCGGGCTCGCACGCACCCCAAATCAGGCAAGGCAACTTGTGACTCACGGATTTATTTCTGTGAAAGGGAGACGAGTAAACATTCCCTCCTATCTTGTAACTGTTGACGAGGAGCCGTCAATCTCGTATTTCAAGGCGATCGACATTAGTTTACCAGATAAAGACGCTCAGAAAGAATCTGCAAAGAAAGGGCGTGCAAAGCGTACAAGTGATTCTGCCGATGCATCGGCAGAACCTGCGGCAGAGGCCGAAGGAGCGGAACTGGATGTCGCGCCAGTTCAAGCCAAGGCTTAAATTAGGTGATGCTTATGGATAAAAAAGAAACAAAAACACAAAACGACGTCCAAATCACAGATGAGGCAAAAACTGTTGTGGCGGATGCACCAGTGGCACCAGTCGCAGATTCTGTTGCGCAAAAACCATCTGAAGAGTCAAGAGGCGGATCTGGCAGCAGCAGGCCTGCAATGAGAAATTATGCTCGTGGTCCTATAAAGTGGGCGATCTGCAATGTATATTCTTCGAAGAATGACACGATTCTCACAATCACCGACCTCTCTGGTGCGGAAACACTCGCAAAGGCATCCGGTGGAATGATTGTAAAATCTGACCGAGAAGAAGGAAAGCCTTATGCAGCAATGCAGGCAACAATAAAAGCTGTCAGTGAAGTAAAAGCAAAAGGAATCACCGGACTTCACATTCGAATACGTGCACCCGGAGGCCACGGTACAAAAACGCCTGGCGCTGGAGCACAAGCAGTAGTGCGAACGGTTGCAAGACAAGGGGTTCGTGTAGGAAAAATCGAGGATGTCACTCCAGTGCCAACCGATACCACAAAAAGACCAGGCGGACGCAGAGGAAGGAGAGTATAAGGGGGTTTTGAGCATGAAAATATCTGTTCAGGAAGAGGAGAAGGAAAAACTATCCTTCACACTCTCAAAAGCCAGCACCTCATTTGCAAATCTTGTAAGAAGGTTTGCGATGTCCCAGGTGCCCACCTTTGCAATAGACAAAGTGACGTTCTATGAAAACTCAAGCACGATGTTTGATGATTATCTTGCACATCGTATCGGGCTTTTGCCATTAAAGGCAGGCTCAAGCGTACGCGATGATGAGGACGTTATGTTTTCTCTTGACGTAAGCGGACCTGCGATGATTTATTCGTCCGCACTCAAGAGTACTGTTGACAAGGTAAAAGTTGCAACAGACAACATGCCGCTTCTAAGGCTTTTGGAAAATCAAAATCTTAGACTTGAGGCAAAAGCAATCTCTGGCATCGGAAGAAAACATGCAAAATGGCAAGCGGGTCTTTGCGCATATGAGATTGTTGGTGAAGACGAATTCAAATTCCAGGTTGAGAGCTTTATGCAACACAGCCCATGGGAAATGCTTAACACAACCGCAGACATTCTTTCAAAGAAGTGTGCTGATATGTCAAAGGAGCTTAAGACGTTGAAAAAGGCAGCCAAATGAGTTGCCATTTTTATTTGGAAAAATCAATGGAGGAAAATCGAACGTAAATCATGAATTCAAATTAATGCAAGGGTAGCAAAGCCAGGTCAAATGCGCTAGCTTGAGGGGCTAGTGTCTTAGGACTTCGAGGGTTCAAATCCCTTCCCTTGCAAGAACTTTTTTCTTTTCGAAGAAGAAAGTTCACCGAAGGGAAAAACAAAAGGAGACTGCCTCTATCTCAAAAAAAAATCAAAAGAAAAAAAAAGGAAAAATATTTGTCAAAAAAATCTGATATGAAAATGTGATTGATATGGAAAGAGCGAAAAAAGAAAAACCAAGTGCTGGCTTTTGGAAAGAGGCAAAGAAGCTTCTTGCAAGACCTGTGCGAGCTCGAAAGGGAGTCAATCTCTCAAGGCTTGAGAGACTGACGAAATCTGGCCAAACCGTTTTGGTGGCTGATAAGATTTTGGGCTCGGGAAAATTAAGCCACCCGCTTACAGTTGCGGCATTGAGTTTTAGCCAGAGTGCGAAACTAATGATTGAAAAAGCCGGCGGAAAAATAATTTCTGTGCAGGAGCTTGAGAAGAAAAACCCGGAAGGCAAAGACCTCCGCGTTCTTGTTTAGGTGAATAAAATGAAAATTTACGACGGCAAAGGATTGATTGCGGGAAGGCTTGCAGTCAAGGTTGCAAAGGATTTAATTGCAGGCGAAGAAGTTTGCGTGATAAATGCCGAGTCAATTGTTTACAGCGGCAAGCACTCTTACCATGTGAGCAGGCTCGCTTCAAAGCGATTGCTAAAAGACAAAAAGGACCCGGAAAAATCTCCGAAATTCCCGCGTGTTCCATACATGCTTTTCAAACGCGCCGTAATGGGCATGCTTCCGAAAAAAAGCCAGCGCGGGAGAGATGCTCTTGCAAGACTCAAAGTGTACAACGATGCGCCAAAGGAAATCGATGCATCAAAAGCAATTTCAGACCAATCGATTGTGAAGAAGAATCTTCTCAAAAGCACCACGCTTGGCAAAATATGTGCCGCATTCGGTTTCGAAAATTAGGTGATATTTATGGCAACTGCAAAAAAGAAGCAAAAAACAAAAAAGAAATCCGGCGGAGTTGTTGTGCGTGGCAAGCGAAAGGAATGCACGGCTAAAGCATCAATTTGCGCAGGCAAGGGAGTCGTTCGAGTAAACTCGATGAATCTTGAGGCAATTTCAAACAAATACATTCGCGAGCTCATTTCCGAGCCTCTCAAAATCGCAGCAGAACTTACTCCGAAGGTAAATATATCTGTTGTAGCATACGGTGGCGGGCAGGTCGGTCAGGCACAAGCAGTGAGGCTCGCAATTGCGCGCGCACTTGTTGCATATTCCGACGACCCTTCATTAAAGGAGAAAATGCTTGCACGGGACAAATTCCTCGTGTCTGAAGATTCAAGGCGTGTCGAGCCTAAGAAATACCTGGGACCAAAGGCAAGAGCCAGATTCCAGAAATCGTACAGATAAGGAGGTATTGTTATGTACTTTCCGATAAGATGTTTCACTTGTGGCGCCCCCATAGCGCATCTATGGGAGGACTACAAGGCCCGCGTAAAAAGCGGGGAAAGCCCGGCAAAGGTGCTCGACGATTTGGGTGTCGAGCGCATGTGCTGTCGGAGAATGTTCATCTCCCATGTTGAAGTGATGGACAAGGTCATCAAATACAACAAGCTTTAAGTTGGAGGAACCAATGGATTGTGTTTATGGGGCCATGGGGTAACCTGGCTAGCCTACCTGCTTGGGGTGCAGGTGATCTGAGTGTGGATCAATTGCTCAAGAGAGCAATATCTGCCGGAAATTCAAATCTCGGTGGCCCCATTTTATTATCATAAAAATCGGTGGTGCCACCGTTTCGCCTGATGGCGAAATCCAGACAACCTGTTGGTTGTCTGTCTCGGTGGCCCCATTTTATTATCATGAACTATTGAAATTAGTCAATAAAAATTCGAAATAAATTCGAATTTGAAAAACGGGACGAAATCATGGTAAAAGCAAAAACACAAAAACAAAAATCAACCTGCTGCAATATGGCTTGTGATGGTAGATGGGCTATGTCTGCGGCATGTGCGGGATTAATTCTATTGGGTTTTACTTTTACACAAAGCATAATACATGGGCGTATGGTTGATGCAATCAGTATCCTAATCGGATACATAGTTGCGTTTGCAGTGCTTTTCTTCGTCTTCAAGACGAATGGCAAGCAAGCATGAATTAATTAAAAAATATTAATCATCGAGTTGTTCCGAAAGTAGCCGTCGAAAAATTCTTCGGCGAGCATTTGCGGACCTCTCGAAAAACTGGTGAAAAAATGGCAGATGGATTATTGATAAAGCAGGAAAAATATCTTGAAACCGGCATTCATATCGGCACGAAACTTCGCACGATTGATATGGTGAAGTTTATCTACCGAACACGCAACGACGGGCTTTATGTGCTTGATTTGAGAAAGGTTGACGAGCGCATCCGCCTCGCAGGAAAAATTATCTCAAAATTTGAAGCAGAAGACATCGTTGTTGTCGCAAGCAGGACATACTCTTCATTGGCGGCAAAGGCATTTGCACAACTAACTGGCGCGAAAGTAATTTCCGGCAGATTTATCCCGGGAATGTTTACAAATGTCGCAAGAAAAGATTTCGTAGAGCCAAAGCTTGTGCTTATCTGCGATCCAAAAGGCGAAAGACAGGCAGTAGTTGAGTGCGGCAACATGGGCCTTGCAACAATCGGGCTTTGCGACACGGACAACTACACAATGTTCATCGACTGGATTATTCCATGCAACAACAAGGGGCGCAGGTCGCTTTCACTTATCTTCTGGCTTCTTGCACGCGAGTTTGCAATGGCAAAAGGCAAGATTTCATCATACGATGATTTCACTCCGGACTTCGAGGCATTTGAGGCAATCTCGGCAAAAATCGCTGAAGACGAGGAAGCTGCAGGCAAATTGGTTGCAGGCGAAGAAGAAGCAGAAGCAGTTGAAGATTCTCAAACCGATGAGTCCGAGCCAGATGCAGAAGATTCTAGTGAATCCGAAGGCGAGGAAGACGATGCAAATGCAGTTCCAAAAAAGGAAAAAGCATCCGACAAAAAAGCCGCTTCTACAAAACCAAAAAAGAAACGTACCTCCAAGCCAAAAGCTGCTAAAAAAGATGACGAAAAGACGGCAAGCGACGGTGCAGAGCCAAAATCCGATTCCGAATCCAAAGATGAGGATGAATCAGATTCGACAGCCTCTGATTAATCGCCTAAAATTTGCAGGCTAAACATTGCCTGCATTTTTATATTTCCTAAGGTTTTTTAAACACTCAATTTTTATCTTATATATTATTCAATTTAGATGGAAGTGTTTTGTTTGAATGCGTTTCTAAAGGCGGCAATTCTGACAGTTATAGTTTTGATGTTAACCTTGGTTCTGGTTTTTCAAGTGGATGGCATGCGCCAAAATGATTTGCAAACAAGCATCAATAATCTGAGTTTTGAGCTTGAGAATAACCGACTCATTTCCAAATATGCAACTATAATGGCTCCGGATTCCGACAAATGCGAATTTCTGGAATACACTGGTGCGATGCAGGAAAAGAGAGCATTTTCTCTTGCATATACAATTCAAGAATATGAAAAGGCAAATATTGTAGGTGCCGAATACGAAAATCTCAAAAAAACATATTTTCTAAGCCTTGCGGATCTTTACATAACATTTTTCGAGAATAAAAAAACTTGTCCAAACATAAAAAATATTCCAGTTGCGTTTTTCTACAGTCAGTCCGACTGTCCTGCCTGTAACGTGCAGGGTTCGGTTCTCTCTTCTGTGTCATCCAAGTGTCCAAACGTGAGCGTATTTGCGTTTCCATCCGACACAAACTATCCGTTTTTGAATATTCTCTCTGACAGGTACAAAGTATCACAAGTGCCGATAATAGTAATAAACGACACAAAAGTATTGCCCGGACTTTCAAGTGAAAGCCAGCTTATCTCTGCTCTAAAAGACGCCGGCGCAACGTGCAGCAATAATTAATGTGGTAATATGCCTTCTCAAACCGGCAGCGATCGCAAAACCGAATCGTCCACTGCTTATCATCGTAGCCCCGATAAAAGTGTTGCGCCCGATGGATTTGCCCGCACCACTGCAAAATTTGCATCCGGAAAAGGCGTGCTGATTACTGCACTTTTTATAGTTTCAATTCTTGTAGTTTTCGCGCTCGTGTATTATTATCGTCTTATTTTTATCGCATTCAATATTTTTTCATTATATGTTTTCATGACTTATTTGGTAATGTGGCAAGAGGGTGCGAGCAAGGAAACACTTCCTCCAAAACCGCAAAAATGGCCATCCGTAACTCTTCTAATTCCCTCGTTTAATTCCGGTCATACGATTTTCGCCTGCGTTGATGCATGCAAAAAACTGGAATATCCGGGCAAAAAAGAAATAATCGTCGTTGATGACGGAAGTACTGATGGCTCTTACGAACAACTAAAGTCCGTTCAAGGCATTTCATTGCTTAGAAAAGAAAAAAATTCCGGCAAAGCGGCGGCGCTTAATCTCGGCATTGCAAACTCAAGCAGTGATATTGTCGGATGCATTGACAGTGATACTTATCCCGAAGCCCATGCACTTGAAAACGCAATTCGTTATTTTGAAGCCGATAAAAAAGTTGGCAGTGTCGCGGCATTCATCTGTGTGCATGAGCCGAAAAATCTTCTGGCGCAAATGCAAGAAGTGGAGTACTGGCTTTCGTTCGGATTTTTCTTTAAAACAAATTCATATATGGACGGGCTTTATGTGAATCCGGGCCCGATGTCTCTTTATCGCCGGCAGGTTTTTGAGCAACTCGGAGGATTTGACGAGACAAATATAACTGAAGATATGGAAATTGCCTTGCGAATGCAAAAAAACGGCTGGAAACTTAAAACCTATCATTCTGCAATTGCATATACTGACGTTCCCACCACATTGCGCTCGCTTTTGCGCCAAAGAATACGCTGGTTCAGGGGCGGAATCATGAATGTGCTCAAATACAACGAGCTTTTTTTTAATCCGAAGCACAATCGCCTTGGGCTTTTTGTAATGCCTGCAATAATGGTTTCCGGGCTTTTGACCGCGCTTTTTATTTTCTGGTATCTGCTTGTGATGATAAAAAATGTCCTTCTTTATTCAATTGCCGCCGCCGCGAATCCGGAAATGATAGTTGCGACATTGTCGTCTTTTCGTTTTCCGGGAATTTTCTCATTTGACTCCATGTTTCTTTTCACGCTTGGCGCGATAGTGCTTTGGTTTTATTTTCTCTCAAGAGGAATCGGTCTTTCGCACTCAAAACTCGGTGTGCACACAATATTGCCCGTGCTTATGCTCATATCATTTTATCCTGTTTTTATCGGCATAGCATATTTTCTCAGCTATGCATACGAGTTTTTGGGAAAAGACTATAACTGGTAAAATCAAAAAATATTTTTATTTTCAATATCTTACCAGTGATTTTGCCCCAAGAAATTTTGCATCCGAGCCAAGTTCTTCTTCTATCGCAAGAAGCCGATTATATTTAGCAGTGCGTTCTCCTCTGCACGGGGCGCCTGTTTTTATCTGAGCGCAATTTATTCCGACTGATAAATCTGCAATTGTAGTATCTTCGGTTTCACCTGAACGGTGTGATACCATCACTCCCATTTTATGCTCAAGACAATATTTCGCCGCCTCAATCGCCTCGCTTATTGTACCTATTTGATTCACTTTTAGCAAAAGAGTGTTTATTGCCCTGTCTTTTTTTGCCTTTTTTACAAGTTTAAGATTTGTAACAGTCAAATCATCTCCGACAATTTGAGTATGTTTGCCTATTTTTTCACGAAGTTTTGCATATGCATAAAATCCTTTTTCATCAAAGGGATCCTCAAGGCTGACTATCGGATAACTTGAAGTAAGCTCTTTCCAATAATCAATTAGCTCTTCTTCTTCCAGCTCTTTGCCATCTATCAAATATTTTTTTGTGTTTGTATCATAAAACGAGCTTGCGGCTGCATCCGACGCAAGTTGAATATTCTTTTTGTATCCTGCCTCTTCTATCGCGCTTTCAAGCAAGTTCAGCGCTTCGTTGGTATCCTGTATCATTGGCGCAAATCCGCCCTCGTCCCCCACGTTTGTGCCCAAAGGTCCGTATTGCTTTTTTATTATTGCTTTTAGTGCATGATAGGTCTCTGCTCCTGCGCGTAGTGCTTGTGAAAAACTCTTAAAACCGATTGGGGCAATCATAAACTCTTGTACAGCTAGCCCGCTTCCGGCATGTTTTCCCCCGTTAATCACGTTCATGAATGGCACCGGGAGAATGTTTCCTCCAAGTGTTTTGTAAATCGCCTCGCCCGAAGAGTTAGATGCCGCGCGAAGGCATGCAAGTGATACTGCGACTGTTGCATTTGCGCCAAGTTTTGCTTTGTTGGCAGTTCCGTCCAACTCGCACAATCTTGCGTCAATTTCTTCCTGATTTTCAACTTCCATTCCAATAAGCGAACGTGAAATAGATGTATCAATATTTTTTATTGCTCTGAGCACTCCTTTTCCAAAATATACGGTTCCATCGTCGCGAAGCTCAACCGCTTCAAGTGTTCCGGTGGATGCGCCGCTCGGTGTAATCGCACTTCCGATTATTTTGTTTTCAAGCTCAACTATTGCCATCACAGTAGGCGTTCCCCGGCTGTCTAAAACCTGTCTTCCACGTATGTTTTTTATTTTCGGCATAATCATCCCGCCATCGCAATTCTTTTTGCAATATCTCCCATAATCGGCAGTGCACATTCCTTTCCTTTCGCGGTCTGCCATATAAGATATGTATTAATTATCGCCTGCAAAAACAGTGCAAAAATAAAAATCCAAAGAAGAATATCTGCATATTCTCCTGAGAAAAATAGTATGTTTGCAAACGCGCCTGTAAGCAGTAGAATATAAATTATGATAAATTTCCACCCGATGACCGTTGATTGCAACGCATGAAACCTTACGAACTGGTCAGATATCAAATGAAACGGTGTGCCCCAAATAACAAGCCCCATTTGCACCGGCATGGAATAAAATCTGGCAGTTTTTTTGTATATAGCCTTTTTTTGCCCTTCGTCCAGTCCGTGAACAAAAAACTTCTTGTCGGCAACTCTTGCGTTCAAATTTACAAATTCCGGATTTATGGCGTTTGCAACTCTTTTTGGTTTTTTCTTGTGTTTTTGCCTTCTTTGCATACGCATATTTCCGGTCTTTGTGCTCATAGTAAGGCAATCTGTACAAAATTTATATAGATTCCCCTTTTGAAAAAACAAATATTTCCTCAACGTTTGCCTTGAGTGCTTTTGCTACCTTGTATGCAAGCAGAAGCGAAGGATTGTATTTTCCGGCTTCAAGAAAAACAATTGTTTCTCTTCTTACTCCCACTTTATTTGCAAGCTCCTCCTGTGTCAAGTTGTTTTTTGCCCGGTATTCTTTGATTTTGGTTTTCATCAGGCATCCCCTCTGTATCCGTAATATGTGCGCAATGCAAATTGGCTTATGAGCATGAAGAAGAACACCAATCCCAAAACTGCCTGTACACTAGGTTTTGTCAACCCCATTACATCTATCAGAATTAATAATGCGATGAACACGTATGTAAAATACCACGAATACGCCATAGCCGCTTTTGCAATTTTCTTATCCCGTTCGTCCGGCTTTCCAACATTTTGTCTTTTCATATATGCAAACATCATCACTATGAAAAATGTCACTCCGAACGAAATCAAAAATTGAGAATTTATATCTTTCGTTGCAAATATGTTTGCAAAAACTCCCGCAACAATTATTATCGCGGATATTGCCCATGCGATTGTCCATCTGTTTATTTTCATTTTATCACCTTTAATGTTATACCAACAACACATTTTGTTAGATATTTCAAACTTATTGTTATATATTTCTAACTAAGTATATATAAAAGTATTGGTCTGCAAATAAACCTTGTGGTGTAATGGCTCAAAAACGTAAATGCATTAATCTAAAGTGGGATGACGTAGAATCAGATGCCCGGTTGTTGGCGACAAAAATTTCAAAAAGCGGATTTAAATTCGACACCATACTCGGGGTTGCCCGAGGAGGGCTTGTTCCTGCAATGCTTTTATCAGACCTTCTTTCCCAGCGCAATATTGCCACGATTCAGGTGCGTTTTTATGATAACGGGACACGTTTGGAGAAAATGCAAATTCTAAATCAGCCAAATACTCCTCTTGAAGGCAAGCGCATACTTGTAGTGGATGATGTTTCCGACGTCGGCGCAACTCACGAAGAACTCATAAAATGGTTCGGTTCGCAAAAAGCAGCAGATTTTCGGTTTGCCTGCCTTCATGTAAAACCGGGCACAAAGCCAAAACCCGATTTTTATACCCGCGAGCTTGACGGTTGGATTTGCTATCCTTGGAACAAAAAAGAGGATATGCGCATGCTCGAGCTTAGGGAATAGTTTTCTTAATCCTTTTTAAATCAAATTTGAGCTTGCTTTCTCGCCCTTATTTTTTCCTCGCTCACGCCTAAAAAAGCTTATAAGCATTCCGCAAGTCAGTTAGCCCAATGGCAACTTTGGCTGACCTCCTTGGTTGTATGTTGTTCATGGGTCTATGAATAGGGGTGAAACAATGAAAGGAGTAAATGCTTCGAGGATCGCAGCCATTGCGGCAACGACCGTAGTGCTCGCGTCCTCTGCAATTGCAGCCGGCGTAATGTATGAAAACGTCGAGCTAGTAAATCCAAACGGCCAGCCCACAGCCAAGATTGTCGTCGGTTCAGGCGCACAAATCTCTGACGGTGTCGCTGCAGCAAACATTGCAGCCGTTCTAGCAAATTATGCCTACAAGAGCTCAACGCTCACAGCAGCGATTGATGGCGCAGCAACCTGCACATCATCAGGAGAGCTGAGCGGTGCAGGCACTTGTGAAGTTTCCAACAAGAAGGTAACAATCGAAATTACCCTCCCAGGACAACTTGCAAATGCTCACCAGTTCAAGACCCTGATAACTGATACGATCGACAAAACACTTGAGAACCGTATCAACACCCGCTCTGAGGACAACTACCCCACATTCATCACAACAAACGATGTGAATGCTGATGGTCTCAACTCATTGTCTCCTCTAAGAGGCTACAGT
>Ga0265297_10000440_pt1 | contig 124642 bp, 119 predicted proteins | sample Munlanlwell13791_FD_192502 | JGI IMG/M metagenome (GOLD analysis project Ga0265297, IMG submission 192502) | Leachate microbial communities from a municipal landfill in Southern Ontario, Canada - Leachate well 137-91 | ecosystem: Engineered > Solid waste > Landfill > Unclassified | place...
GAGCGGTAGTTAATGAAAAACTAGAAACTAATAATCCCAAAATAATCGATTATGCTACAAAATTCAGGACAGATTTTCTGGACATTTTTTTATGCGCTAAATGCCGTTTTTTTATCGGGTCCCAGTGTGGGCTGCATAACGTACCTCAGGCTTTCAGGCGGCCGACAATTGCCGTGGATTGCACTCAATTAGAATTAGTATATAGCTGGCTTCCGAATTACCTGTTTATACCGTGCAAATTCTGGTTGCGCAGGGAAAGGCGTTTTATGACTTTCCGCGAAATTTTAGATTCCGGCGTTGGCAGATTCCAGAAAACCCAAGAATTCGAAAATTATGGGATTGAGTTGATAAAGAATACGCCTGAGGAGATAAGGAATGTTGCCGTTGAAATGGATGACAGATTAAATGGGCTATGGCAGGAAACAGAAGAAGATAAAGAGCTCCAGCAGCGTTTTTGGTCTATATTTCAAAACAATAAGTTTCACGGGAAAACCGTTTCAAAAATTGGGGCCGATTTTTTACGGCAGAATAAGCATTTATTAGAATATGGAATTGGAGAGCTAAAAAACTCCAATTTGGCGAAGGAAAGGATTTAACTTTTTAAATGAGAGTACTATTTTTTATGTATCAGATGTATAAAAATTCACCTCTACTCTTTGTTGTGAATACGCTTCTGCTTTTAATAACAAACTTAATAGAAGCCGCTTCTATTTTTTCTCTTATTGTAGTAATGGATCAATTTTTGAATCCGACCTTAAAAGGCTCCAGTCAAATTACCCAGCGTGTTTTGACGTGGTTAAAAGCCTTAGGTTTGCCGACTTCCCTAGGTTGGTTGTTGGTAATATTTTTGTTATTTAACGTTGTCAGGGTCATATTCCAAATTTTTGCACAGAGGACGATAATAAAAACGCAATACTCCATAATCCGCGGTATTATGGTTGGGACATTTGGAGATTTTTTTAAAGCGCGTTGGTATTTTTTTAGCAGCGGTAAGCAAGGAACGCTTTTAAATACCTTTACCCGCGAAATAGGCCTAACGGGGACTGCCTTTGCGTCAATGACCCGTTATTTTTCCTCTCTTTTGCATGTCGCTTTATTTTTGATATTGCCATTTTTTCTTTCTTGGAAGATCACGACAATAACCATGGGCATTGCCATACTTTTAACTATACCGTTTTTATTGATCGGAAAATTGAATTATCGATTTGGCCAGATTAGTACGTCAACTGCCAATGAAACAAACCGGATTATCCATGAAAGTTTAACTTCGGCAAAAATAATTTTAGGATTTGGCAAGCAGAGTAAAAGCGTTAAAGCCTTGGATCAGTCCTTTGATGCGCATTGTCGAGCGGCTATAAAATCACAGGTCCTTAATTATTCCATACCGGTAGCATATTATCCTATCGGTTTAGCGGTATTGATTATCAGTTTTTTTATTTCCAAAAAGTTTCTCATGCCTTTGTCAGAAACCGTAATATTATTTTATTCATTGTCAAGAATCATTCCATTAATTGGGGCTCTTACAGAGGAAAAATCCCGCCTGGATAACTATTTCCCCAGTTATGAGCAAATTATGAAGTTAAGGGATCGCGCCAAAGAGCTAAAAGAGCTTACGGGAGAGAAAGAATTTGCTGTTTTTAATAAAGAAATAATTGTTGAAAACCTTACCTTTGCCTATCCTGAAAATAAACCAGTTTTACATAATATCAATATGCTTATACCAAAAGGAAAAATGATAGCAATCGTTGGAGAATCAGGCGGAGGTAAGTCAACCTTACTTGATATGATTATGAGGTTTCACGATCCTACATCAGGCAGGATTACTTTTGATGGTATCGATCTGCGGGATTTCGAGATAAATTCTTATCGGCATTGCATTGGATATGTTCCTCAGGACTCAATATTATTTAATATGAGTATCCGCGATAATTTGCTCTGGGCTGATGAGAATGCCAGTGAAGAAGATATAAAAAATGCCTGTGTACAGGCCAATGCTGCAGAGTTTATTAACAAATTGCCGCAGGGGTATAATACGGTAGTGGGCGAACGTGGCGTGCGCTTATCAGGAGGACAAATACAACGTATTGCCTTAGCCAGGGCAATTTTGCGCAAAAGACAGTTATTGATTTTAGACGAAGCTACCAGCGCTTTAGATACTTATTCTGAACGGTTAATTCAATCTGCTATTGAGAAGATCGCTAAAGAAACCACGGTTATTGTAATTGCCCACCGTTTATCTACAATTGTAAATGCCGATTATATATATGTATTGAAAGATGGTTCGATTATCGAAGAAGGGATTTATCCAGACCTCATCTCTAAAAACGGTAGATTCAAAGATATGGTACAGTTGCAATCTTTGGAGCAAAGCAGTACAAGCTAAAGGAGAAATATTTTTAATGATAAAGACTAAACGAAGGGCACTGGTAACCGGGGCAGGAGGTTTTATCGGTTCGCATTTATGTGAGCGGCTGGTAGATGAAGGTTATGGTGTGTCAGCATTAATTAGATATAATTCCAGGAATTCATGGGGGTGGTTGGAGAAATCAAAATATAAAGCGAAAATATCAATAATATCAGGAGATATCCGGAATTTCGATAGTGTAAAATTTGCAATGAAAGGCGTAGATACGGTATTCAATCTTGCAGCACTGATTGGAATTCCCTATTCCTATCATTCGCCGGATTCCTATGTTGATGTAAATATTAGAGGTACATTAAATATATTGCAGGCAGTAAAAGAGTTGAGGATCGGGCGATTGGTTCAAACCTCAACTAGCGAAGTTTATGGCACGGCACAATTTATTCCGATTACGGAAAATCATCCGGTAAACCCACAATCTCCTTATGCTGCATCTAAGGTAGGCGCAGATTTTATGGCGCTATCTTTTTATCGTTCATTTAATTTACCTGTTGCTATAGTGAGGCCTTTTAACGCATTCGGGCCACGGCAATCTGCTCGGGCGATTATCCCTACGATCATTACGCAGATATTAGACGGAAATAAGACCATAAAATTGGGCAGTTTAAATCCTACCCGTGATTTTACCTATGTTGAAGATACGGTAAACGGTTTTATTAAGGCTGCTAAAACAGATAAGGCTGTAGGTGAAATTATAAACTTAGGCAATAATTCTGAAATATCCATGGGCGACTTGGTGAAATTAATTGCAAAGATTATTGGTTCTAGGGTTGAGGTTGAAAGCGAGGCTAAGAGAATTAGGCCAAAGGTTAGTGAAGTCATGAGGTTAAAAGCAGATAATAGAAAAGCAAAGAAACTGCTAAATTGGTCTCCAAAATTTTCCTTAGAAGAAGGACTAGAGAGAACAATAGATTGGTTTAAAGAAAATAAAAGTTCCTATAAGCCGGAAATCTATAATGTTTAAAAATTCGAATACAATACCCCTATCAGAACCCAATTTAAAAGGGAATGAGTTAAAGTATGTTAAGGGTTGTATAGATACAAACTGGGTTTCATCGGCAGGCAGTTTTGTTAACGATTTTGAGGACGCAATTGCGCGCAAAGTTAGGGCTAAATATGCCGTTGCTTGTGTTAATGGAACTGCAGGTTTATTTATAGGTTTAAAGCTATTAGATGTAAAAAAAAGCAATGAAGTGATTATACCGACCTTGACTTTTATTGCACCTGTGAATGTGATTAAGTATCTTGGGGCAGAGCCGGTTTTTATGGATTGCGACGAATTTATGAATATAGATACAGATAAATTAAACGATTTTTGTAAAAATGAATGCATTTTAACTAAATTTGGGCTTAAAAATAAGAAAAGTAGAAGAATTATAAAAGCAGTCATTCCTGTGCATATTTTTGGTAATCCTTGTAATATGCAGGAGGTAATGAGAATCGCAGAGAAGTACAATTTAAAGGTGATTGAAGACGCCACGGAAAGCCTGGGGGCTTATTATACTAGTGGAAGGTATAACAGTAGGTTCACTGGAACAATCGGAGATTGCGGAGTATATTCTTTTAATGGCAATAAGATTATCACTACCGGAGGCGGCGGGATGCTTGTTACAAATAATAAAAAACTAGCTTTAAAGGCAAGGTATATTATTAATCAAGCAAAAGATGACTCCGTAAAATATATCCATAATGAAGTCGGATATAATCTAAGACTTTCTAATCTCCAGGCAGCTTTGGGGTTGGCCCAATTCGAACAATTGGATAGATTCATTAAAGTAAAAAGGGCCAATTTTAATTTGTATAAAGAAAAATTAGCGGATCTAAAGGGGCTAAGGTTATTGGAATCTCCGTGTGGCGTTACTACGAATTATTGGTTTTACTCTTTGATTGTTGACAAAAATAAATTCGGTATAGAAAAAGATGATTTAATGAAGGATTTAGGCAAGTTAGGCATAGAGACAAGGCCGATTTGGTTCTTGAATCATTTACAGAAGCCTTACCGTAATAATCAAGCTTATAGAATTGAAAAGGCAATGTGGTTCTGGAAAAGGGTTTTAAATTTGCCCTGTAGCAGCAATCTTAAAAAAAATCAGATAAACAATGTTGTTTCCGGAATAAGAAAGATAGGGAAGGAAAATGGAAAATATAAGACAGTTTCTAATTAAGCCAGAAGTTTCAGTTGCCCATGCCATGAAACAAATGGATAAGTCCGGCAAAAGGGCACTGTTTATAACGGGCAAAAATAATAAAATTGTCGGGTTGATTAGTGATGGGGACATTAGAAGGTGGATATTAAAAAATAAGAGCTTGGATGAAAAGGTCATCAAGGCAATGAATAAAAACCCTATTGTCTTGAAAGCCGGATATTCAAAAGACGAAGCAAAGAAGCTGATGTTGTCGCAAGGCGTAGATTGCGTGCCGGTAGTTGATGATGATGAAAAGGTGGTCTCTGTAGCTTGGTGGCTCGATCTTTTTGATAACAAATTCAGAAAAACAACCAGTACAATAGATGTCCCCGTGGTGATTATGGCAGGTGGCGAAGGCGAAAGATTATATCCATTTACTAATATCTTGCCAAAACCATTGATCCCTATAGGAGAAAAACCCATTATCGAATTAATTATCGAGCGATTTAAGGAATACGGATGCAATGATTTTTATGTATCGGTCAATTATAAGGCTAGTTTAATCGAGGCATATTTTTCCGATTTAAAACATAGCTACAATATGTTTTTTATTAAAGAAGACAAACCTTTGGGCACAGCGGGCAGCTTGCATTTATTGAATAATAAAATAAAAAAAGAGTTTTTTGTCACCAATTGCGATATTTTAGTGGAAGCAGATTATGACGATATACTGAATTTCCACAGGGTAAATCAAAATAATATAACCCTAGTCGTTTCTATGAAGCATTTTACGATACCCTATGGTATCTGTAAAATTGACGAGTCGGGGGCCCTTAAAGATATCGAGGAAAAACCGGAATATATTTTTATGGTTAATACTGGGGTGTATCTCTTAGAACACAAAATTTTAAATGATATCCCGAAGAATATTTCGTATAATATGACGAATCTGATCAATGATTGCATGAAAAAAGGAATGAAAGTGGGGGTTTATCCCATTTCTGAGAAGAATTGGGTTGACATTGGACAATTACAGGAGCTGCAGGGCCTGCTTAAAAAGCTTGAAGGTAAATAAAATGGAAAAGATTATACTTATCGGTGGAAGCGGGCATTGCAAGGTTGTTATAGATGCAATATTGTTGGGGAGGAAATACCAAATAGCGGGTATCATTGATCTAAAGACAAAAATAGGAGAGAAGGTTTTGGGTATTCCTATTATTGGCACTGATTCAGATATTAAAAATTTTCTGAAAAAAGGAATTAAAAATTACTTTATCACGGTAGGCAGTATCGGTTGCCCTGCTTTAAGAATAAAAATATCCAATTTGCTAAAAAACGCGGGAGTTAATTTTCCCAATATTATTCATCCTGGTGCCTTAGTTTCAGAATCGGCTAAATTAGGCAAAGGAAATTATATTGCCGCAGGATCGATTATTAATGCAGGGGCCGAGATAGGAAATCACTGTATTATAAACACCGGATCAATAATTGAACATGATTGTAAAATAGGAGACTTTGTGCATATTTCTCCCGGAGTTACGATGAGCGGCGGAGTGATTGTCGGCAGGTCTAGCCATATCGGTACGGGCTGTTTAATAAAACAATACCTGGAAATAGGAGAAAATTCGATTATCGGTGTTGGCAGCGTAGTAGTCGATAATATTGGCAGTAAGATTGTTGCTTATGGGAATCCTTGCAGAAAGAAAAGAAAAAATGCTTAAGAAGGTTTTTATTGTCGCAGAAGCAGGCGTAAATCATAATGGTTCTTTACTAATAGCTAAGAAATTAATTGACGCGGCAGCCATAGCTAAAGCAGATGCAATTAAGTTTCAGGCTTTTAAAGCAGGGGCTATTGTTTCTAAGCAGGCCCCCAAGGCATTTTATCAAAAAAATAATAACGGGCTTAAGGAATCTCAGTTTGTAATGTTGAAAAAACTTGAATTGGATAAAAGTTCACTTAAAGAACTGATAAATTATTGTAATTTTAAAAAGATAATTTTTTTGGCATCACCTTTTGATTTAGATAGCATAGATTTACTAAGGAAATTGGGCCTTAAAGCGATAAAGATTCCCTCGGGTGAAATAACTAATTTGCCCTATTTAAGGAAAATTGGTGCGCTAAATAAAAAGATTTTACTCTCCTCAGGGATGTCTACGATTAAAGAAATTAAGGCGGCATTAAATATTTTAACTTCATCAGGGACAAAAAAAAGCAATATTACGATTTTACAATGTAATACAGAGTATCCGACCCCATTCGAAGATGCCAATTTAAAGGCAATACAAACTCTTAGAGAAGTATTTAAAGTATATGTTGGTTATTCTGATCATACTCTGGGAATAGAAATTCCCATTGCGGCGGCTGCATTAGGTGCTTCGGTCATTGAGAAACATTTCACCTTGAATAAGGATATGGATGGGCCGGATCATAAAGCCAGCCTTGAACCGGATGAATTAAAAATGATGATAAGGGCCATAAGAAATACAGAAAAGGCTTTGGGCAATGGAATAAAAAAGCCGTCAAAATCAGAAACAAAAAATATTAACATAGTAAGGAAAAGCATTATTGCCTCAAGGACCATTAAAAAGGGAGATGTATTTACAGAAGATAATATTACGACAAAACGCCCGGGAAACGGCATAAACCCTATGAAATGGGATAGAATAATTGGAAGAAAGTCAAAAAAGAACTTTAAAGAAGACGAGTTAATAAGAATATAAAGAAGATTATGTAGCTAAAGAGGAGTGAAGATGAAGAAGAAAATCTATTTTTGCGACTTAACTCATAATAACGGCCTGATCGCTAATGATTACATACCTCTTGGATGCGGCTATGTTTGCGCTTATGCTAAAAAGCTATTCGGCGAGGAATTTTCTATGGATATCTTTAAATTCACTGATTCGTTTTTTGAAGAAGCGAAAAAAAATCCACCTGATATATTCGCAGGTTCTTTTTATGTGTGGAACAAGAACCTAATGCTTCTGGCGGCTAAAATTATAAAAGAAATAAATCCAAATTGCCTTATAGTTGGTGGCGGGCTCTCGTTTCCTCTGGACGTAAAAAGGCAGAAAGAATTCCTCTTAGCGCAAAAGGATATAGATTTTTTGATACCCTATGACGGAGAAATAGGTTTTGCAAACTTATTACGGGAATATCTTAGTTCTGGCGGAGATAAGAGAAGAATAAAAGGCAGGTCCATAGAGGGGGTAGCATTTCTCAACGAAAAGGATGAATTAATTATTGGAGAAAAAACTAAGCGGCCCAAGGATTTAGATATTTTTCCATCGCCATATCTTACCGGGCTTTTGGATAAATTTTTTGAATCAGGCAAATTTACCCCTTTAGTCCAGTCAACGAGGGGTTGTCCTTATACGTGCAGCTATTGTTGGGCATCAAACGATTACAATCGGCATATCAGTTCTTTTAGCCTTAAACGTTTATCTGAGGAGCTTGAATACATAGCGAAAATCGCGACAAAGAACAGTACCTACGATCTTGTGTTCTCTGATTCAAACTTCGGCCTTTATGAAAAAGATTTTAAAATATTAGATATTATATGCAGGCTTCAAGATCAATACGGCTACCCGAAGGTTTTTGCCGTACCATACGAAAAAAAGGCCGGCGTCAAAAATATTGCCAATTTTTCAAAAGTAAAAGGCGTAATGTATTGCCTCTCTACGCAGTCAACGGACCAAAAAATACTTAATAATGTCAAAAGAGAAAAAATGGACCTTAATTCAATAGCTGAATATATAAAGGCAGTGCATAAGATAAATAAATACATCGGTACTGAAATAATCACCGGTTTGCCCTATGAAACAAAAGAGACGCATATGCGGACAATGAGGGACCTTATCGATGTTGGTTTTGATTGCGTGGATCCCTTTACATTTATGCTCCTTGATGGTATTGAACTTAATTCCGAAGAGTCATATAAAAAATTTCGATATGACATTCGTTATAGGCTGGTACCGAGAAACTTCAGCAAAATAGACGGCAGGTACAGCTTTGAACTGGAAAAGGTGGTAATAGGCACAAATAGTTATGATTTTCAAGATTATATGTATTTCAGGGGCATTCACGGGCTTTTAAAAATCTTACTCAATAACGGTATATACAGAGAATTATTACAATACATTAAGCAGCATGATGTCCACCCCTTAGACTGGCTTACGTTTCTTTTTGAAGATTTAAGGAAAAATAAATCTAGTGCTGCCTCAAAATGTTTTGACATTTATATGCAAGAGGCGGTTTCCGAATTATGGAATTCTCCGGAAGAATTAATTTCCTATTACTCTAAAGAGGAGAACTATCAGAAACTCATCTCGAGAGAGAAAGGCGATAATTTGTTGCAAAAAATAAACATTTCGTCTGCCTCGATATTTTTCGATACATACGTTAATTACTTTATAGAAATGACAAAAAAATACTTTTTTGAAAAAGATGGAAACAAAAATGATGAAATATCCCATGAATTGAGCGAGATAGAAAAATTTATATCGGCGAAGTTGTCAAGCGTAATTACAAATAATATTCAGCAATCAAAATCATTTGATTCGGATTACGATATACCAAAATGGATAGATGAGGGCTTTAAGAACCCATTAAGGGATTACAGGCTGACAGAGCCTCGAGAAATCACGCTTGAGCTATCTGACGCACAATTGGAATTGATTAAAAGAATATTTGCCAGATATGATGTCGATGAGAAAAATCCCTACGGTTTATACCGGACGATCCCCAATGTACCTATAGATAATTATTCTAGAAAAGTAAAAGGCGGCAACGTGATTAAACAGGATGAAGTGACAGTAAAAATATGAAGAAAAAAGTCTGCATAGTCACAGGCGGGCGTGCTGAATACGGGCTTTTTTATCCTTTGATAAAAAGAATCCGGGAGGAGGAAGGCCTGAAACTTCAGATTGTGGTAACCGGAATGCATCTTTCGCCTGCATTCGGCTTAACTTACAAGATGATCGAAAAAGACGGCTTTAAAATAGACAAAAAGATCAAAATTCTCTTTTTCGGGGACAAGGAAATAGGCATTACTAAGACTATTGGTTTGGCTGTTATGAAGTTTGCAGGTGTTTTTAATAGGCTAAAACCAGATGCAGTGGTTCTTCTGGGCGACAGGTTTGAAACTTTTTCTGCCGCAGTAGCGGCATTTATTGCAAAAATACCCATAATTCACCTTTACGGCGGAGAGCTGACAGAGGGAGTTATTGACGACGCGTTAAGGCATTCAATAACTAAAATGAGTTCTTTGCATTTTGTTTCTACGGATGAATACCGTAGAAGAGTAATACAACTGGGAGAGAACCCCAAACGGGTATTTAATGTCGGGGCACTAGGAATTGACAATATTAGAAGCCTCAACTTATTGCCTAAGGAGGAATTGGAAAAAGAATTAAAATTCAAATTTGGCGCTAAAAATATCCTGGTCACTTTTCATCCGGTTACCCTGGAAAATAATACTTCAGAAAAACAGTTTAAAGAATTACTTTCGGCTTTGGATTATTTTTCTGGTGTAAAGGTCATTTTCACCAAGGCCAATGCCGATACACAGGGCAGGATTATCAATAAGCTTATAGACAGATATGTAATAAATAATTCCAGAAAATCAAGTGCGGCTGTTGCCTTGGGGCAGCTCAGGTATTTATCGACAATTAACTATGTCGATGCGGTTGTAGGAAATTCTTCTAGCGGAATAATTGAGGCGCCTTCATTTAGAAAACCCACGGTTAATATCGGAGATAGGCAAAGGGGCAGGATTAAGGCGAGGAGTGTTATTGATTGCGCGCCAGAGAGAGGGGCTATAATCAAAGCAATTAATAAGTCCTTTTCGGATGAATTATGCGAGGTTTGTAAAAACATTAAGAACCCCTATGGGGATGGTTATGCTGCTGAGAGGATAATTAAAATAATAAAGAAAGATTTAGGGAAGATAAAATGTTTAAAAAAGAAATTTTACGATATAAAAGTAAAAAATGTATAAATCTAAATCAATTCTAGGGGTAATTACGGCAAGGAGCGGTTCAAAAGGCTTGCCAGGGAAAAATATAAAGAGTTTCTGCGGTAAGCCGTTGATTTATTGGACAATTAAAAGTGCCCTAACTAGCAGATACCTGGATAATGTAATTGTGAGTACAGACAGCCCGGAGATAGCACAAATATCTCGTAAGTCAGGGGCATCTGTGCCGTTTATAAGGCCTAAGCATTTAGCCAAAGATAATTCATCGAGCATAGATGTTGTATTGCATGCCCTTGAATTCTTAAGGAAACAAGGCGAGAAGTATGATTTAGTAATGTTATTGCAGCCAACATCTCCTTTGAGAATGAAGTGCGATATCGACGATGCGATAAAATTGTTATTTAAAAGGAGTGCCCAAGCCGTGGTTTCGGTTTCTCCGGCTAGCCACAGCCTTTATTGGTCGAATATTTTGCCCAAAAGCGAATGCATGAAAAACTTTTTAAGACAAAATATAATAAATAAAAGAAGGCAGTCCTTACCGGTATTTTATACCTTGAACGGTGCTATTTATTTAATTTATTATAAAAACCTGCTCAAGGACAAGGCTTTTTTCGGGGATAAGACTTATGCCTATAAGATGCCGCCTGAGAGGTCTTTTGATATAGATACTGAGATTGATTTTAAGTTTGCTGAATTTTTTAAAAATAAAGTAATTAAATAACTATGGCAAAAAATATCAGGATTATTTCCCGTTTGGATATTAAAGGGCCGAATCTGGTTAAAGGTATTCATCTGGAGGGGCTGAGAGTTTTAGGAAAACCCGAGGATTTTGCACGTTATTATTATGCAGCAGGCGCAGATGAGCTGATCTATATAGACGTTGTCGCCAGCTTATATAACCGCAATAGCCTTCATGATATTATCTTTAGGGTTGCCAAGGAGGTATTCATTCCGATGACAGTAGGGGGCGGTTTGCGTACCATTGATGATATTAAACAGGTTTTGCGCGCCGGTGCAGATAAGGTGGCATTAAATACCGCTGCTATTAAAAATCCAAAGATCATAAGCGAAGCAGCGTTAAAATTTGGCTCTTCCACTATCGTTGCCTCTATTGAGGCGATTAAACAGCAGAATGGTGAATATCTGGCATATGTTGATAATGGCAGAGAATATACCGGTATAGAGGTATTTGAGTGGGCTAAACGCGTTGAAAAACTTGGTGCGGGAGAAATACTTTTGACATCGGTTGACAGAGAAGGTACGGGTTCGGGGTATGACCTTGAATTGATAAAAAATATTTCAGAATGCATTTCAATACCGGTAATTGCCAGCGGTGGCGCGGGGAAAGTCGAAGATATAGCCGATGCAATACTTCTTGGGAAGGCCGATGCCGTGGCTATTGCGTCTATACTTCATTACGAGGCAATTAAAAAGCTTGATTTTTCAAAATACACGTTTGATAAAGAGGGTAATCTGGAATACCTAGAGAATAAACGCGCTTATTCGCGTCTCAAGCCATCGAATTTAAAAGAAATTAAGTCATATTTATCTAACCAGGGTATCAATGTGCGCTGTATACCGGGCCTTGAATTAACAAATGTCTAAACAAAATAAAATAAAAGTTTCCATAATAGACTACGGCATGGGTAATCTTTTTAGTGTAAAGCAGGCTTGTGAGCATATAGGGCTGCGGACATTGGTTACGTCCAAAGCAGAAGATGTTTTTAAGGCAGATGGCCTAATTCTTCCTGGCGTGGGGAGCTTCGGTAATGCGATGTCGAATTTAACAAATCTTGGCTTAGGTGAGGCCATTACTGATTTTATAAAGAAAGGCAAGCCTTTTATGGGCATATGTTTGGGGATGCAACTATTATTCAGTGAAAGTGATGAATTTGGAAAGCATAAAGGCCTTGATCTTATTAAAGGAAAGGTAATTAAGTTTTCTGCAATTGATAAAGATGGAAATAAGGCAAAGGTCCCGCAGGTTGGCTGGAATAGAATAAAAAAGTATTCTCATGGCTCTGCATGGGATAAGTCTCCTTTGAAAAATATACGAGAAGGATCTTTTATGTATTTTGTCCATTCTTACTATTGTAATCCCGGTGATAGCAGATTTATTGCTTCTACTACAGAATATGCCGGTATTGAATATTGCTCAAGTGTATTAAAAGACAATATCTATGCTTCGCAATTTCATCCGGAAAAAAGTGCCCAGGGAGGGCTGCAAATCTATAGTAATTGGTTAAATTATTTTAAGTAGAGGGGTATTATTAAATGAGAATTTTACTAGTTGTTTACGATAACGAATCATACATCCATTGGTTCCCCCAGGGATTGGCATATATTGCTGCAGTTTTGCTCAGAGAAAAAATCGATGTAGTGATATATAACCAAGATTTGCACCATTATTCAGAGCAGCACCTTACTGAATATCTTGATAAAAATAAATTTGATTTCGTAGGAGTAAGTGTCATAGCAGGCTATTACCAATATCAAAAGATATTAAGTATAGCCCGTGCCATAAACAGCTCTCGTCAAAGGCCGTTTTTTGTAATCGGAGGGCACGGCCCATCTCCTGAGCCAGAATTTTTTCTCAAAAAAACCGAAGCAGATGTTGTTGTAATCGGTGAAGGAGAGGATACAATAGTTGAATTAATTAAAGCGGTAAGTAATAAAAAGCCTCTTTTAGGCATCGAAGGCATCGCTTATAGAGAGGGGAAAAATATTATTATTAATAAGCGCAGGGCATTGATAAACGATATCGATAATTTACCATTGCCGGCATTTCATCTTTTCCCTATGGAATATTACAGGTTGTTAAGGATGCCGCATGTTACTAATAACGATTTTGTTATGCCGGTAATATCAGGCAGGGGCTGTAATTTTAAGTGTAATTTCTGTTATCGCCTGGATGAGGGTTTTCGGCCGCGTTCTAATCAAAGCATCATTGATGAAATAAAATTGCTTAAAGAGAGATATAAAATTAGCTATATAGCATTTTCTGATGAATTGTTAATGTCATCTATAGAAAGAACCGTAAGCCTTTGCAATGATTTTATTAAAGAGGGGCTCAATATAAGATGGGACTGTAATGGCCGGCTTAATTATGCGAAGGCGGATTTATTAAAACTTATGAAGCGCGCGGGTTGTAGTTTTATTAATTATGGCATTGAGGCCATGGATGATCTGGTGCTTAAAAATATGAAAAAGGCGCTGACAGTTAAACAGATTATTGAAGGAGTAGAAGCTACGTTGAAGGTTGGCATCAGCCCGGGTTTGAATATTATCTTTGGTAATATCGGTGATAACAAAGAAACATTAAAAAAAGGGGTCGATTTTTTACTAAAATATGACGACGGAGCACAATTACGTACCGTCAGGCCGGTTACTCCCTATCCTGGTTCGCCATTGTATTATTATGCCATTGAAAAAGGCCTGCTAAAGGATGTCGAAGATTTTTACAAAAATAAGCATTTAAATTCTGATTTATTGGCGATAAATTTTACGAACATGACTGATAAGGAGTTTCATCAGGAACTTTTTCAGGCAAATTCACGGCTGGTAGAGAATTTTTATAAAAGGAAGTTTACCGCTACAATAGAACAAGCAAAAAGATTATATTTAGAAAACGATTGTAAATTCCGGGGATTCCGCCAAAGTTAGGGAGAAAAATGATTAAAAAAAATAATGTGCTTAAAAAGTATAATTTGCCTTCCGAGGTTAAATTTTGTAAGAAATGCACTATCTCTAACCAAAGGCCAAGAATCATCTTTGACGAAGAAGGGGTTTGTTCGGCTTGCAGATTTAGCGAATTTAAGCAGAACAAAATAAGCTGGCAGGAACGGGAAAGCGAGCTAATTGAATTATTAAAAAGATTTAAGCGCAAAGACGGTTATTATGAGGTATTGGTCCCATCAAGCGGCGGAAAGGATAGCGCCCATGTAGCTCATGAAATGAAGTATAGATATGGGATGAATGTCCTTACGGTTACTTGGGCTCCGCATCTTTATACTGATATAGGATTCAACAATTTTCAAAATATGATGCATGTCGGAGGGTTGGATAATATTTTAGGTACGCCTAATGGGATTATCCATAGGAAGCTGACGAAATTGGCCTTTGAGGTGATCGGTGACCCCTTCCAGCCTTTTATTTATGGACAGACAAATTTTCCTTTGCAAGTGGCCGTAAAATACAAAATTCCCTTAATTATGTATGGCGAAAATGGAGAGGTAGAATACGGCGGGGATATGAAGAACGCCTTTCGGCCAAAGAGAGATTATAAAACTGACCATAAAAAGCATTATTTTTCGGGTATCGCTCCAGAAGAATTAATAAAATATGGCATAGAGAAAAAACACCTATTTAATTATATGTCCCCGGAACATAAAGAGTTAGACGCTCTGCATGCCGAAATTCATTTTTATGGTTATTACAAGAAATGGGTGCCTCAGGAAAATTATTATTATTGCGCTGAAAATACCGGCTTTTCCCCTAATCCCGTAAGAACTGAAGGGACCTATTCGAAGTACGCCTCGTTAGATGACAGGCTTGATGGTTTTCATTACTATCTTTCTTATATAAAATTTGGCATTGGGAGGGCTACTTCTGATTCTGCTCATGAAATTAGGGATCGTCACCTAACCAGAGAAGAAGGGGCAGCATTAGTAAAAAAATATGACGGTGAGTTTCCCGAAAAATATTTTAAAACATTTTTAGAGTATTGCGGAATAAACGAGGATTACTTTTGGGATGTTATCGAGAGCTGGCGTTCGACTCATCTTTGGAGAAAAGTTAATGGCAAATGGAGGCTTAGGCATACGGTAAATAACGATGGCTGCGATGATTAAACAGGGTTCGCTAATGAGGATAAGATTGAAGATAGAAAACTCGATAAAAAATAATTTTTTTAGAGTACTTTTAAGCTATTTGACGTCTTCGGATTCGATTCAAATAGAAAATATACCTGGATATCCCGAATATCTAGAATGGCGCTATGCCAGTCTGTTAGGTATATCAAATGAATTTATTAGTAACCAAAGATTGCTTGAAAGCACGTTTATAAAAAAAATAAATAGGACTTTTAGAACTAAGCGTTTTAATCAGCTATTGAAAAAATGGATTGCCGAATACCTAATCCTTCTCTTTGATAGGTTATACGAATTTTGCTATTCTGACAAAATCAATAATAAAAAGTTGCTGCTTGAGGATAACCCCATAAATCGCTTTGGAGTTGAAAAATTTAATATGAAATTTAAAATACAAGCGAATATTCAATGGGTTCCTGGATTAAGTTTGATGAGGCGTATTCTATCAATGCCAATTTTAATGCTCTATGTTTTTTCCCGCAGTATTGGTTCGGGAATTAAGTTATCCAGTAGAAAAAAGAAATTTAAGGTAATGCGTGAAGCCATATGGGGGTTAAATGGGCTTGGTTATTTTTTTCACGATGACTTTTTGGTTGACGGAAAAATAATTAAAAAAGATGAACTTTTGCTTTTTTCAAGATGCACGATATCGGAGAGCATTGGCAGGAAGAGAGCATATCAGGATGCTCAAAATTCCGAATACACCAACTACTATTTACCTTCCTTAAAAATCGGAGCCAAGGAATTGCTCTTTAGAGTATTTCCGAAATATATTTTTCAAGGTTCTTTGAGCCTTTTAGCTGAAATTAATTCAGCCAATTTCTCACTCTACGAGAATATTTTTCATTATTTTAATCAGCATGCTTTGCCTTATGAAAGAGTTTTTTCTAATTTTAGTTTTATCGCTGAGCTTGGGCATAGCTATTTTTCTTCAAGCCATATTGCAGAAGCAATTATTTGTCAGAATTACGGTGCAAAGTATTATTTGATGCATTGGTCAGATATTTCCGTGGTAGCAGATGACTACTTGTTTTCTTCTTTAGGCTGTGATTATTTCCTTTTGTGGGGCAGGGCGCATATTACAGGAGTCGAAGGGGATTATACTACGCTTCATTCGACAGGCTATGTATTTAAGAATTTTATCAATCAAGTAAAACTTAACCGTAGAAAAGTATTGAAGGACATGGGAATAAATGAAAGAGGGAAAATTATTACATTTTTTGATGAGCCGTTTGGGAGGGGTTTTAAAATGACCGCGGATCATTATGTAAGTTTTTGGAACACAGCTTTAAGGTTGGCCCAAGAAGAAACTCAGCATACCGTAGTAATAAAGCCTAAAGATGCGGGTGGACATTGCTGCGCGGCTCTTTCCCCTGAGCAGAAAAATTACTTTTTACAGATTAAAGATGCATTAGGCAAATTGGATAATGTATATATTATTGACGCAGAAAAATGGTCATTTATTGAAGCAATAGGGATTTCCGATATAGTGATTACCGAAGCTATGTCAAGTCCTTCAACAATAGCCATTATTTGTGGTATTGAAGGGCTGTATTTAGATGAAGCTGCTCATAGCCATCCTTTTGTCAAGAATTTTAAAGATAAGATTGTTTTTGATGATCCGCAAAAATTATTGGATACGGCCAAAAAGATAATTAGAGATAATGACTCTGCCTTGCAGCGTATTCCACAGTCAATGCTTAGGGAATACGATGAATACCCCGATGACCGCGGAATCGAGATCTTTCGAAATATGCTATCGGGCAGGTTAGATTATAATAATAATTTTGCAGGGGGCAATCGGTGAAGAATGTTTCTCGCATAATTATGCTTGTGCAGTTTCCCTTTGAGCCGCGTGATTATGAGCGTTTCGGAATTGAAATTTTTAAAGCAAATGGATTTGAAATCGAGGTATGGGATTTTTCCCCCTTTATGAACCAGGGATTTTTTCGAAATCAACACAGAAACGGAATACAACAGTTGCCCAATCATCGGATATTCATCAGTATTGATGAGGCAATTGCAGGGTTAAAGAGGCTTTCATTCAGTTGTTTTATCGTTTCCTTTATAAATTATGGGCGTTCTGCGTATGATATTTATGGCGCAATCTTTAAAATGAATTTAAGGTATGCAATGTATATTGCCGGAGCAACCTACCCGCTTGTTTCGATAATATCGAAAAACAAGAATAGCCGACTTTCATTTATTGGCAGTAAGATAAAAAGCCTGGCCAATAAAGAGAAAATACGCGGACGTCTGTCTGATATCATATTTCGAATTAAGCTAAGGGCCCCGGACTATATTATTGCTGGTGGAGCGAAAAATTATTTTTATTCTATTCCCCTAGGGCCAAATACAAAAATAATTTGGGCGCATTGCCTTGATTATGACAATTATTTGAAAGAAAAGGACGCGCCTAGTATTAATACTGAAAATACCGCGGTTTTCCTGGATGGCGACGTGCCATTCCACCGCGATTTGACGCAGTTTAAAGAACCAATTCCTCATAAACCCGAAGATTATTACGGTCCTTTATGCAGATTTTTTTCATACATAGAAAAAACTAAAAAAATCAAGGTTGTTATTGCTGGGCATCCTCGGGCAGAGTATGATTTGAGACCGGATTTTTTCGAAGGCAGGCGTATTTTTAAAAATCAAACTGCTCGTTTGGTAAAAGAATGCCAGTTTGTGATTGCACACGCAAGCCATTCCCTTAGTTATGCTGTCTTATTTAAAAAGCCGATTATTTTTATTACTACCGATAAACTCGATCAACATGCATATAGGTTTTTCATTGATGCTATGACAGGGGCGCTCGGTAAGAAAGCCATCAATATTAATAATAATACATTGGTTGACTGGGATAATGAGCTTTTGGTCGATGAGAACATCTATAGCCTTTATAGGCATAACCATCTTAAAAAAGAAGGAAGCGAAGAGTTGCTTTTTTGGCAGATTGTGGCTAATAACATTAGAGATTCAAGAGGATAAGGAATAGGAGATCATGAGTAAAGAACATATCTATACTACAGATGGAAGGGTAAGGCATCTTTCGCAAAATGAGGATGTCAACACCAAGCTAGCAAGAATAATCGGTGAAAAATTTATCAAGTATCGTGAAAAATGGAATGCAGCTAATAAATTTGAATTAGAAACAGAATTTCCCTTGTTTCTTCAGCTCGACCTTAATCAGTCCTGTAATTTTAAATGTGTCCATTGTATGCAAAGATACCCTAAATACTTTAAAAAATATTACAGGGACCAAAAACCATTATCATGGCAGCGCTATCAGCGAATTATACTTGAGAGCGAGGAATACAATTGCCCATCTCTTACATTATGCGGAATAAATGAGCCACTTCTTATACCGGATTTTGAAGAATATATAAAATATGCGCACAAACACGGATTTATTGACATTATGATAAATACTAATGCAGCGTTATTAACAGAAGAAAGATCAAGGAGTATTCTTGATTGCGGCCTTACGAGATTACGTTTTAGTTTGGATGCAGCATCTCCTGAGTCTTATGCAAAAATTAGAGGGAGGAATGATTATGGTCAAACTATTAAAAATATTGAGCGATTTTTGCAATTAAAAGAGGCGGGAGGTTATGAACTGCCAATTACCGGTGCTAATTTTTGTAAGTTGAGTTTAAATGAATACGAAGCAAATAAATTTATCGAGTTTTGGAAGAACAAAGTCGATATGGCAACAATCCAAACATTCGCCCCTTTGGTGCCAGAAGATGAACTCAACGGCCTTTATCCTACTGATCAGTTCGGGAAAAAAGAAAGGCTAGAACAATTTAAATGTGCGCAGCCGTTTCAAAGGGTAATAATTCGAAGCTATGAAGTCTATCCTTGTTGTTTTTTTGATGCGGGCCTTAAAATAGGAGATTTAAAAACGGACACTATTTATAGGGCATGGCACAGCGGAAAAATGAATACAATAAGAGAGCTGCAAAGGACAGGGCAGTATAAAAAAAATAAAATCTGTAAAGTTTGTGCGAATTTATTTTTTCCGCAAAAAAGAACGATAAATAAAAGGAGGGAAGTGAAATTATGAGTATTTTTATCATTGCTGAAATAGGGATCAACCATAACGGAGATATGGATGTTACTAAAAAATTAATTGATGTTGCTAAGGATGCAGGCGCCGACGCTGTTAAGTTTCAAAAGAGGACTATTGATCTGGTATATTCAAAAGAATTTCTAGATTCGCTGCGCGAAAGCCCATGGGGAAAAACGCAGAGAGCGCAAAAAGAAGGGCTCGAGTTCGGCATTAAAGAGTATAAGGAGATAGACGCATATTGTAAGCAATCGGGTATAGAGTGGTTTGCTTCAGCCTGGGATTTGGAAAGCGTAAAATTCTTACGTCAATTTAATCTTAAGTATAATAAGATTACTTCAACAACGATAGTCTATGAAGAGCTTTTGAAAGAAGTGTCATCAGAGGGGAAATATACTTTTATTTCAACGGGAATGGCAAGCCTCGAAGACATAGACCGCGCTGTTGAGATTTTTAAAAAGGCTAATTGCCCTTTTGAGCTTATGCACTGTGTGTCTACCTATCCTATGGTTGACGAAGAAGCAAATCTCAATTGTATAAAGACGTTGCGCGATCGGTATAAATGCAAAGTTGGCTATAGCGGACATGAGGTTGGATTAGCTGTATCTTATGCAGCAACCGCATTAGGCATCACATCTCTAGAGCGCCATATCACCATCAATCGTGCTATGTATGGTTCTGATCAGGCAGCATCTGTCGAGCCCGCGGGATTTCGCCAGCTTGTTGGTGCGGTACGAAAAATTGAGCTGGCCATGGGGGACGGGATCAAAAAGGCCAATGAAAAGGAACTGTTGATCGCGAAAAAATTGAGAGCGCACCTGCCCGTGGCCCAGCGGCCATAACAGGAAGCTTTTTTAAAAGAAGGAGCGGGTTGTGCCGGAAAAAAAACAGAATTTAGCAATTATTTTAGCCAGAGGAGGGTCGAAAGGGATCCCTAAAAAAAATATTATGGGTCTGGCAGGGCGGCCATTGATTGCGTGGTCGATAGAACAGGCTAAAAATTCACAGTTGGTGGATATAGTTTTTGTGTCAACAGATGATAACGAAATTGCTGGGATTTCTCAAGAGTGCGGGGCTCAAACAATCCGCCGGCCAGCTGAATTGGCGACTGACAGTTCTTCATCAGAAGAGGCGTTATTGCACGCAATAGATTTTATTGAGGGCGAAAGGAAGATAGAAATAGGCATTATTGTTTTTCTTCAAGCGACCTCGCCGCTCAGGCAGAAGGACGATATTGACAATGCCATACGCCAATACGGAGCAAGTAGGGCAGACTCTCTTTTTTCTTGCGCAAAACTAAGGGACCACTTTATCTGGAAGAAGGAAAATGGGGGTTACTGTAGTATAAATTATGATTACCGTAATCGTAAACCAAGGCAAGTAATCGAGCCGCAATATTTAGAAAACGGTTCGATTTATATATTCAGGCCGGAGATATTTAAGAAGCTTCATAATCGGTTAGGCGGGAAAATCGCGGTCTATGAGATGCCTCTGTGGCAGTCCTTTCAGATTGATTCTCCCGATGATATAGGTATCTGTGAATACTATATCAAAAAAATTTACGGACAAAGGAAAAGATAAATGAAGGATAAACTGAAACAGATATTTAATGTCGCTAGTAAGACAATACTGATTACCGGGGCCAGTGGTTTTTTGGGTAGATATATGGCTGAAACATTTTTAAACGTGGGATCAAAAGTAGTTCTTTTGGGCAGGTCTAAAAAATTGTTAACACAGGTTGAGGGATACCAGAAGAAATTTGGAAAGGGCTCCGCTGTTGGCTTCTGTCTGGATTTCTATAAAAGAAAAGAGCTTGAAGGTATTTTGAAGGATATATCAAAAAAGTTTCCTACGGATGTTTTGATCAATAATGCCTATGACCTAAGTGAAAAAACGGGTTTTAATACAGATACGGGCTATTTGGAGAATTCAACCTACGATCAGTGGAAATCGGCATTTGAATCCGGTATTTATTGGGCTGTGCTCTCTACTCAAATCATCGGCAAACAATTTAGGAAAGCGAAGAAGGGGAGTATTATTAATGTAAGTTCAATGTATGGGGCGATTTCTCCTCATCCAAAGCTATATAGAGAAACTGATTTTTTTAATCCACCAACTTATGGAGTTAATAAAGCAGGTATTATTGCCTTGACAAGGTATACTGCTGCATTCTGGGGGCAATATGGCATACGATGCAACGCTATATTACCAGGTCCTTTGCCTAATCGGGAGACTAAAAGCAGCAATAGCGTCAACAAAGCTGACTTTTTTTTGGAGAGACTAAAAGATAATACCGTGCTTAACAGGGTCGGGCATCCAAACGATTTAGGAGGCATTTTAATTTATTTGGCCTCTGACGCGTCAAGTTTTATGACGGGACAAGCGCTTAAGATTGATGGAGGCTGGACAATAACCTGAGGGAGGATTGTAAATGGAAATAAAGTTAAATGTGGGGGCTTCTCCTATTTGGAATAAAGAAGGTTTTATGGTCCTAGACCATAAGACAAGCAGAAATTCGAAAAATTTTATTAAAGGAGATGCCGCACACATAAATCTTGATGAAGGAAGCTGTAGCGTTATCTTTTGCTCCCATGTATTGGAGCATATACCGCATTATAGAACGCAAAGAGTTTTGCTGGAGTTTTCAAGGGTACTCAAGATCGGAGGGACGGTTAGGATTTTGCTTCCAAATCTAAGAAAGATCGCAACGGCATACGTCAAGAGAGATGAGGAGTTTTTTAAAAAGGCCGTAGAGGAAGATAAAAATATCAGGCAGGATCTTGGCTTTGGAGGGATGTTCATGAATTTCATCGTTTCTCCCGGCCAGGATACGTGTCTATTAAATCGTAACCTGTCGGAGTTCATTGGTGGATACGCACATATATACGCCTATGATTTCGAAATGCTAAGTATTATCTTGTCTGGATGCGGATTTGGGGAGATTAAAGAAAAGGAATTTTGCAAATCTTCTATTGCCGAGTTAGAAGAACCGTTACACGTAGTAGGGCTAAAAAATGAATGGCAAAATTTTACTAAGAAGTTTTATCAGGACAATGGCCTTATTCATGAATATAAAAATGGGCGTTATAACATCAATTTCACCCTTACAGGATTTGATCGAAATCCTTTGACATCTTTAATCATAGAAGCAAAAAAAGAGAGAAACGTAACTATCGATGATGGCGTGGATATGAATAGTGAAAAAGCGAAGAATTATAACCATTATGGCTTTTCTCTTTTATATGATGAAGAAGCAACAAAGAAAATGCAACTGCTTAATATCGATGTAAGGAAAAGTAGGTAATGATAGCTATGGACAAATGTTTTAATGGATTAACTACGGTAAATGTAGAGTTGACCAGCAGGTGCAATAAGAATTGCTGGATGTGCGGACGCAGAAAAATAGAGCGGGAGCATCCGGAATTGACAATGGAATATGGCGATATGGAGTTTAAATTGGTGCAATCAATCGCCGACCAGCTGCCCGAGGGAATCGTTGTTCAATTTCACGATAACGGAGAGCCGCTTCTCTACCCGCGATTTAAGGAAGCAGTGAAATTGTTTGATCGCCAAATTAAATGTATGGATACTAACGCTAAATTGATAGTAAAAAAAGCCGACGAGATTATCGATAGTTTAGATACCCTAACGGTATCTACGTTCGAGAACGACGAAGAACAAGAAGAACAGTATAAACTGGTTAAAGAATTCCTTAAGATTAAAGGAGGAAGAAAACCTAATCTAGTCATTAGGTGTTTAGGAAATGTAGATTCAGATAAGTATAAAGAGTTAGGTTGTATAATGGCGACACGAATACTGCATTCTCCCATGGGCAGCTTTCAATATAAAAAGAATCCTGCAGTTCCCGAAATAGGCATCTGCCTTGACCTGCTTAATCATATGGTGATCAGAAAAGATGGCTTGGTGTCGTTATGCGTGCGATTTGATCCGCAAGGCATGGGCGTAATAGGAGACAGTATAACAACTCCATTAGTAGATATTTGGAATAGCCCACAAAGAAAAACATGGGTGAGATGCCATATAGAGGGCAAAAGAAATAAAGTTCCCTTATGCAGCCGGTGTGAATTTTGGGGTGTGCCTACCGGATATTGATGATCTAAAAGATAGGTGAAGAGGTATTTTGTATGAATACATTACCCGAACCACAAATTATAGTTAAGAAAAACTTGTTTCCTTGGAAAAAATTTCATTCACCTAGGAAACCGGTAGCATTTATTTCACCGGAACAATTTGTGAGAGTTAGAGAATTTAATAAAAGAATTAAAAGCGGAGAAATTCAATTTGAGTCAGTATCCTGTCTTTGTCAAAATAACGAATTTGATTTAATAGCTTCGGTTGACCGTTATGGTTTTTTTCAAAAAACGATTATCTGCAGGAATTGCGGTTTAATTCAATCGAATCCGCGTATGACTAATGCAGAATATTCTAAATTCTATAGTTCAGATTTATACAGCCGCTGTTATCAAGGAGAAGACTATTTATCTATTTCCAAAAAAAGATATAATATGGAAACCGGCCGTCATATTTTCGACGAGATTAATAAGTTAAAGAGGATCGATAAAGATACTACTGTTTTTGAATTTGGAGCAGGCGGAGGCTGGAATCTTTTACCGTTTATCAAAGCTGGTGCAAAGGTTATAGGCGTAGATTATAGCCATGATCTGGTTCGTCTTGGCAGGGAGTACGGGATTAATATGATTCAAGGCGGGGTTGATAAAATCGAGGGTTCTTTTGATATTGTCATTTTAAGCCATGTCCTCGAGCATATTTTAGACCCTATTGATTTCTTAAAATGTCTAACTCGCAACCTTAAGAGAGATGGAATAATTTACATTGCAGTGCCGAATATCCTTAACTTTGATTTACCGCAGATCCAAAATGCGCACGTTTATTATTTTGTTCCCGAGACTTTTAGGTATTATTGTTCGCAAGCCGGACTATTCCAGTTAGCAGAAGGAACAGCGCAAGATATCCATATGTTTGGTATCTTTAGCCCTACAATCAATCCAGCTAATTTTATGATTAACGGGCATTATAAGAATATCGTTGTTCACTTACATAAAATGAAAACAAGGCTTTTTATAAGAGATATGATATCGTATTCTGGTTTAAGGCCCATTGTAAAGATTGTTAGAGGATCCCTGCAAGCAGGAGATGGGAAGATAAAGCAAATTTTACAGAAAAATGGTCAAAATTAATAGATTACTAGAGAGATATCGAAAATTATCCTTTAAAGACAGATTACATATGTCTTTTAGGATCAAAACTGTCCCCTGGGAGCAAATTCTAAATAATTTTCCGCGCGGGAACAATATTATTGATATTGGATGCGGCCATGGCATTCTGATTAACCTCCTAGCAATGCGTGATTGCGGTTATAAAAGAATGATAGGTATTGATTTAGCCGCTGATAAAATTAGAGTTGCAAAATCGACTGCGAACGAGCAAATTTCATTTCATTCAAGCGATATATTCGACCTTAAAGAAAACGCAGAAGTTTATTCTATTTTTGATGTCTTGTATCTAATGCCGAATGATTTACAGGAAAAATTACTGAAACATATATATAACATTTTACCGAAGAACGGTTATTTGGTACTAAAAGAAGTCGATAAGAAACCGAAATGGAAATTTCTTATCAATATTATTCAAGAAAGTATCTCTGTAAAGTTCTTGCATTTAACTCTAGGCGAAAAATTTTATTTTAAATCAGAATCTGATTTTAAAGAGTTATTAGAAAAGATAGGTTTCAATACGACCGCCAAACACATAAACAAAGGATACCTGCATCCACACATTTTATATATATGCCAAAAATAATCAACACACTCAAGCTAGATAATTTCTCTTGCCCCGTATGTAAGAATAAAATGCTTAAAGAGATCTTCGATTTTGATAGTTATAGTGTTGTCCGTTGTTTAGATTGCAAACTTGAATTTAACCTAGATTTTCCTCCGAGAGGCACAAAAGAAAATTCTTTTTCAGAAGAATATTATAGGGATGTCCAAAAAGAAGCATTTGCAATGCAGGAAAAAAATTATTTGTTAGACCCCAGCCTTGTTATTTATAAGAGCGGATTAAACAAAATAGAAAATTTTACTTCTGGACGCCGTTTACTTGATGTTGGAGCAGGTTTAGGCGCTTTTATGAAGCTCGCTAGTGATTTTGGCTGGAAAGTTGAAGGAGTTGAGATATCTCCTTTTGCTTCAGAATTTATTCGTAAAAGGTACGGGTTCAAAATTTCTTCTAAAGATTTGCTATCTGCAGCCTATACAGAATCTTCTTTCGATGCCATTACTTTTTGGGATGTTATTGAGCATGTAGAAACACCTAAAGAAAGTTTAAAAAAAGCTTATGATTTATTGAAGCCGGAAGGAATTCTTTTGGTGGCAACCGACAATTATAATTCATTATTGTCTTTTCTTGCTAGGGCGCTTTATTTTTTTGGCCCTGGCATATTCAGATACCACGCGGGGAGAGTATTTCTGCCTTATAATAAAATTTATTTAAACAAGGACTATGCATATAAGTTAATAGAAAAAATTGGTTTCCAGGTAGTATTTTTAAGGAAAATTCAGTACCCGCTTTCTAAGCTTAAACTGAGCAAGATAGAAAGGGCAATCGTTTATTTATTATATAAATTGGAGAGTATTCTTGGGTTGCAATCGCAATTTTTGATCATTGCAAAAAAGGATAAAGAATAGGCATGTCGATAAAGGGGAATATTAAAGGAATTATTATAAATGCCGATGATTTTGGCTTAACAGAAGGCATAAATAGAGGCATAATTGATGCTTTTAGCCAGGGTATCGTCACCCGTGCCAGTATCATGCCTTGCGCCGTTGGGTTTAACCATGCGATTTCTCTGATTAAGCAAAATCCGGGATTGAATATCGGCATTCACTTAACCTTGGTTGGTGAAAAACCGGTAAGCTCGCGCGATAAAATTGGAAGCCTTTTAGAACCGGATGGGGCGCTCTATAGGAATCATCGGGCCTTTTTATTAAAATATTTTTCGAAAAAAATCAAGCTAGATGAAATCAGTCATGAATTTGAGTGCCAGATAAAAAAAATACTTGATACCGGCGTTAAAGTTAACCATATGGATAGCCATCAGCATTTACATATGCTTCCGGGCATATTTGAACTGAGCATTGGCTTGGCAAAGAAGTACGGAATTAAAAATATAAGAATTACAAGGCAGAATTATTTAACTATCGGAAGTTTCAGGGAATTTGCTTTAGTGGCTATGAATAGCCTAAGTTTAAAGCAGCACAAAAAGAAATTATCTGCTTCGGATATTTGTTTTACCAGCAACTTTTGGGGTTTTAAAAAAGGTGGGCTAATTAAAGAAAAGGATTTATTGAGTTTTTTCGATCGGATTAAGCCCGGGATTACTGAAATAATGTGCCACCCGGGATATAGTGACCAGGAGTACATGCGTAAGTATTCTTTTTGGGGTTATAATCCGGATGAAGAGTTAAAGGCCTTGACCAGCCAGAATGTAAAAAATAAATTGAAAGACAAGGGAATAGAGTTAATTTCTTAAAGGAGGTACCCATGAAAAATATAGAAATTTCCGTTGTAGTGCCGGTTTACAAGGAAAGCGAAATTATTGAATATTTTTACCAGCAGCTTTTAAAGGTAATGGAAAGACTAGGAATGAGTTTTGAGATTATTTTTATTAATGACGATAATCCTGATTCAGAAACAATGCAGGTGTTAAAGAGGATACTTTCTCAGGATGAACGGATAAAAATTATTAGTTTTACAAGGAATTTTGGGCACCAGGTTGCTCTTACCGCAGGGATAGATTATGCCCGAGGAGATGCGGTGATCATGCTAGACAGCGATCTTCAGCATCCGCCGGAATTGATACGGACTCTAATTGATTATTGGAAGCAGGGATACGATATTGTCTATACTGTTAGGAAGGATGTCTTAGGCGAGAATTTTTTAAAAAAGTTTTTTTCTAGATCATTCTACTTCGTGATGTCTAAAATTGCAAATATCGACATGGGATTTAATTGCGCTGATTTTAGGCTATTGAGCCGTAAGGCAGCAGATAGTTTTCGTAAGATAAAAGAAAATACGCGATTTGTCAGAGGCCTAGTCAGCTGGATGGGTTATAAGAAAATAGGTGTTCCTTTTGTTGCTGGTGAACGAATTAAAGGACAATCGAAATATTCAGTAAGAAAAAATATAGGCTTTGCATTGGACGCCATTTTGTCATTTTCTAATTTTCCCATCAGAATTATAAGTTTTGCCGGAATGATAGTTTCTATGTTAAGTTTTATTTATATTATTAGGATAATTTTTTATCTCGTGGTTGAGAGAGGTACTCTTCCGGATTGGCTGCCAATTACGACAATAATCCTGTTTTTAAGCGGTATTCAATTAATAATGTTAGGCATCGTGGGGGAATATGTAGCGAAGATTTATTCAGAGACAAAAAACCGGCCATTATACCTTATTGATGAAATTTATGATAAAAGCGGCGGAAAGGCATGAATAAAGCAATGCCTAATAAAAAAAGAAATTTTTACCCTGTGTTGCTGTTAATATTGGCCATATCATTTGTTTTGTGGTGGAATGTGCCGGCACTTAGCAAGGGCACAGATAATCTTAATATGATTAAGCATTTTGATATGGACGAAGGAAATGTCGTGGAGTTCTTCAGTTTGTTCTATAAAAATCCACAGTCGCTTCTTTGTCCACCCGTAGACGTGGGTTATCCGACCGGATTCTATTATGTTGCAGGAGCCTATCTTTTTCCTTACTCTTTATTACATAAGGCTGATAATAATTATCAGGTAGTTGCTATAACCTTGAGGTTTTTTAACACGGTATTTGTCTGTTTAACCGTAGTTTTAATTTATTGCCTGGCCTGTTATTTCTTAATTCCGATGGTTTTCAAAATTGCGTTGCTTTTGTTATTATTTTTTACTCCAAACTTTTTAGTTTGGGGGTTAAATAACCGGCCGCATCCTTTTGAAAATGCATTATTGATGATTAGTTTTTGTTTTATTTTTTCATGGTTAAGAAACAAAAAAACAAAAAATTTAATAATTGCTATATTGATAGCGGCAATAGCCTTTGGCGTGAAATACGGCGGAATGTTTATGATACCGGCCCTCTTTACCATGCTGATGTATTATTTTTATGGTTTGGATAGAGCCAGGCTCTATCAGTTCATCAATAAAAGGTCCAAAATTATCACCTTTTTAAGTTCCGGTGCCGTTATTATAGGCCTGGGAGTTATTCTCTTTTTAAATTATGCTGCAATGCCTTATGTTCTTAGGTATACGCGCATCGGGTCAACCATTGGCATAGAAGGGCTCACGCATTCTCCTATTTTTAAATATTCATCCTTTTGTTTGATTACTATGATTCTTTTAAACTTATTATGGTTTTGTTCAAATATCTATACCAGAATAATATTAAAACAAAAAAAACTTGTTTTAAATCAGTTGCAAAATTTTGCTCTGTTTGTTAATTTGGCATTTATATCATTATTCAGCGTTCTGATGGCCTTTCTAGTAGTTTTTATATTGACTAACCCTCATGTCCTGGCACATCCGCTACAATTCTTAAAGTCCTCTTTTAACTTTAGTTTTATTGAATTTGCTCCTAAATCGCAGAGTAATTCATATATTGCACAGCAATCTATTTGGTTTAAGTTACTTTTCGAGAAGCACATGTTAGGCCTAAGCGGCGGCATTATGTTAGTGTGGTATTTTTTCTTTGAACTTTTTTACTTTAAGAAGGAATGGCGCGAAGAAAGAGTTTTGGCAAAACAAAGGATATTTTTTTGGATTTATATCTTAACTAATTTTCTATTTTTGTTCCTTTTCACTAAATTTCATGTCCATCACTACCTGCTGATGATTACTTATGTGTGCTTAATTTTAATTATTTATGGTATCTATAAAACAATCTTGTTTGAAAACAATAGAATAAGTAAAACCTTGTTTATTATTTTATTTTCTGTTTTATTATGCTGGAATCTGGCAGAAAAAGCACCAGAGGTATTTAATTCGCGCGATTTTAAAATGAACAAAGAAGCAGATACCGGATTGATGATAGGCCGGTGGCTAGAAAATCAATATAGCAGTAATGTTAAGATCTGGGTGGATACAAATGAGTTTTATATTCCTCCAAAGTTTAGTAATCGTTCATCTATGCATTGGTATGATGATATAGAGAGTAATTTCGATAAAATTGAGAAAATGAGCCCTGATGTCTTAGTGATAACAAGCCCGTATGATCTATCTCTAAAGCATGCACAAAAAATTGAATCAGCAACGAAAACTGGTATATTAAGTGGTTTTAAATTACAAGGAGAATTCAGGTATCATGGCCCATTGGCTAAAGCAGGATGGTATTCAAAAATATTTGTTTATGAAAAAAGGCAATAAATAACCTATGATTAAAGACAATAAAATGATTAAGCCAGAGGTAAACGGAAATTTTCATCGCGCAGCAGGGATAAATATTTTTAACCGTTCTGATTCTGATTATAAAGAATACCGTCGTAAATGGAAGGAATGGCCGAGTAATTATTTTGTAGGAGAATTCCCGCTGTTTATAGATACGGAAATAACCAGCGTTTGTAATCTTCGTTGCCCATTTTGTGCAAATACATCACGCAGGGATAAAATAAAAAAAGGTTTTATGTCTTTTGAAACATTTAAAAAAATTATTGACGAAGGTTCAGCTAACGGATTGTACGGGGTTAAATTTAATATTAGGGGCGAACCGCTATTGCATCCACAGATTTACCAATTTGTAAAATATGCCAAAGACAATAAACTTATTGATGTTTATTTTAATACTAACGCGATGCTGCTTACAAAAGAAGCCTCAAGGAAATTGATTGATGCCGGCCTTGATCGGATTACGATTTCCTTTGAGGGTTATACAAAAGAGGTCTATGAACGTTGTAGGCTGGGGGCAAGATTTGAAACAGTGCTGTCTAATATCAGTTATCTGCAGTCTTTAAAAAAAGAAATGGGCATAGAATATCCATTTCTGAGGGTGCAGACTGTGATGCTCCCTGAAATAAGGCCGATATTCGATAAATATAAAGAATTTTGGGCAGTAAGGGCCGATGAAGTTGCTTTCCTTGATTACAAAGACCCGGGGCTTAAGAAAAAAGGCATTAAGTATCCCTGGGCGTGCCCACAATTATGGCAAAGAATGGCTGTTAGGTGGGACGGGACAATTTTACCATGCAACGAAGACGATGATGCTAAGTTGGCCTTAGGCAACATTGCAGAGACTACAATTAAAGAAGCCTGGGCCAGCCAGAGGTTAAACCAGATAAGAAAAATGCATAAAGAAAACCTCGCCCACCTTATTGACGCCTGCGATGGGTGTTATTTACGCGATAGCGAGATCGCAAAAGTAGAGGAAAAATAATGAAAGAAAAAAAAATAGCCGCTTTACTCTTAGGCAGGGAAGGGAGCGTTGGTTTCCCGCACAAGAATATTTATCCAATTCTCGGCAGGCCGATGATGGTATATCCGCTTCTTGCAGCATTAAATTGCAGATATGTAAACGAAGTCTTTTTATCGACCGATTCCAAAAAAATGAAAGAAATAGCCCTGAATTATAAAGCCAAGGTAATTGACCGGCCGGCCGAACTTTGCACTAAAGAAGCATTAAGCGAAGATGCCTGGGTGCATGGCTACAAATATATCAAAGATACTTTAAAAACTGACATTGAACTGATGGTTTTGTTGTTTTGTAATGCACCGACTGTAACTTCAGAGAAGTTAGAGCAAGGCATAGAGATTCTGCGTAAAGATGAAACACTGGATTCTGCAACCACCGTTTCAATTTATAATACTTTTAGCCCTATCCGGGCAAGAAAGATAGCTCCAGACGGGACGCTGCAGCCTTTTATACCCTTAGAGAATTTTTATAAAGACGGCGTAGTTAACAGCGATAGGCAGGGCCTAGGAGATGTTTATTTTGCTGATTGCTCAGGTTATGTGGTACGGCCGCGTTGCCTAGAAAATATTGCAGGGGGCCTACTGCCGCAAAAATGGATGGGTAGGCGCATCGCTCCAATAAAAAACTGGGGAGGGTTGGATATTGATTACAGATATGAAGTCCCACAAGCAGAATTTTGGTTAAAAGAACATGGTTTTACAGAAAAGGGTACGCCATATGATAAAAGATAAATCTATGCCGATAAAGAAGCATTTAAAAAGATTAGAGCGCATCCGTGATACAATGTTTGGAAGGTATGATTTTTTACGCCTTGATAAAAATGAAAATCAAGTTCTTTTCCCGGATAGCTTTATTGTGAAAATCCAAAAGCAGATTAGCCCTAATTTTATCTCTACATATCCCGAGATTTGGCCCTTATATAAGAAAATTGCAAAATGGGTTGGTTGCCATGAAGATAACATTTATATCGCTGCCGGCTCCGATGCAGCCATAAAAGCGGTTTTTGAAGTATTTGTGCGGCCTAAAGATAAAGTCTTAATTCTCCATCCAAGCTATGCGATGTATTATGTCTATGCTGAAATGTTCCAGGCTAGGGTATTAAAGATCGGCTATGGGAAAGACTTTTCTCTTTCTACGGCAGAAATATTAAAAAATATCAAAAAAGCAAGGCCAAGGTTAGTTTGCATCGCGAATCCAAATAGCCCTACGGGGACGATTATCTCACCCAAAGACCTGGAAACAATAATTAAAGTCTCTTCTAAGCTCAAAACCGTGATTTTAGTAGATGAGGCATACTATCTATACTATTCTCATTCTGTCGCGGCCCTGGTTGATAAATACCCCAATTTAGTGGTCACGCGTTCTTTTTCTAAGGCGCTGGGGCTCGCTTCGTTGCGTTTAGGGATTGCTGTTGGTTGTAAAAGTATGGTAGCCGGCCTTCTAAAGGTAAGGCCGATGTATGAAGCCAACGCCTTTGCCGCTCTAATAGGAAAAACGCTGCTTGATAACTATGCCTTGGTTACGAGAAATGTAAATAAAACACTTGAAGGTAAGGCCTATCTTGAAAAGTGTTTGCGTAAAATGAATGTTAAATACTATAAGAGTTATGCCAATTTTATCAATATTGACGTAGGTTCATTCCAAAAGAGCCGTTGGATCGCAGAGGAAATGAAAAAACGTAAGATTTTAATTAAGGGGGGCTTTAAATACCCTTACCTTGATACATGCATTAGGGTAACGATAGGGCCCAAAGAACATATGCGCAGGTTTATATACGAGTTGCAAAAATTACTATCTCAATGAAAATTTCTCTAAAAAAAATAATCAAGAATATTTTAAGAAGCGTAGGTATAAATACTACGCCGGAAAAAATTCATCAGTGGTTTTCGTATCGTTCGTTGCAGTTGGCGATAAAAGAGCAGAAATTAGATAAGATGTTGCTAAGGCTGAGAGAAATCGAGCCTGATATTTCTCATCAAGAAGCCAGCACAAAGAAAAGCTTTAATCAATACTGGGAATTTAAAAGGCGGGGATTGCAGTCTTTTCAATGTGCGTTGATGCTTGAAGGGCTTGAGCGTTTTTCAAAACGCAGCCTAACTGTAGTTGATATCGGTGATTCTGCCGGTACGCATATGCTCTATTTAAAAGAATTAAGCAGGCCTAAATACGAAATAGATACTATCGGGGTGAATCTTGACCCTAGGGCAATAGAAAAAATTAGGGCGCGTGGACAAAAAGCAATTCTTTGCCGAGCTGAGGAGCTGGATTTAAAGGATAGGTACATAGATATGTACACTTCTTTTGAAATGGTTGAACATTTGCATAATCCATCTATATTTTTCCGGCGGCTCGCAAAACGGTCCGCTTGCAATAAGATGCTGATTACCGTGCCTTATCTTCGGCAGAGCCGTATAGGATTGCATAATATACGTCATAATTACAGGAAAGAGGTATTTGCCGAAGATGAGCATATTTTTGAACTAAGCCCATTTGACTGGGAGCTGCTTTTATTGCATTCTGGATGGAAGGTTATTCAGGCTAAGGTATATTTTCAATATCCCAGAAATATCCCTATAATAAGCGGCCTGTTAGCGAATTTCTGGAAAAAATTCGATTACGAAGGCTTTTGGGGCGCAATTTTAGAAAAAGACACCTCATTTTCCGATTGTTATAAAGACTGGGAGGAATAAACTTGAAAGATTTTAAAGTGCTTTTTATCTATCCTAATACGATGATGGCCACACTTTTGCCTTTGCATATTCCGATCCTTTCAGCTTGTCTTAAACAGAACGGGATTCAGGTTAAGTTATTCGATACGACCTATTACAAGACAGAAGAGATAAGTTTCGAACAGAAAAAGGTTGAGTTATTGCAAATAAAGCGTTTCAACCTGGCAGACGGCGGGGTTTCTTTTAAGCAAACAGATATTTATGAAGACCTGCAAAAATTAGTAGATAGCTATAAACCCGATTTAATCGGGATAAATTTTGTAGAGGATACCTATAGGCTGGGCATCTCACTTTTGCGCTCGATAGAAAGCCGTAATATCCCCGTGGTGGTTGGAGGCATCTTCGTTAACTTTTTTACAGAGGAGCTCCTAAAGGAAAGTTGTATTGATATCATTTGCCTTGGTGAAGGAGAAAAGGCCTTAGTTGAACTATGTAAGGCCATGGCAGAAGGGAAGGATTATAGCCAGATTAAAAACCTGATTGTTAAAAAGAATGACGGCGGTATTATTAGGAATTCAATCAGAGATTTGGTGGATTTAGATACGCTTCCTCCTCTTGATTTTGATATCTTTGAGCCAACTAGAATGTGCAGGCCGATGCAAGGCAGGATATTCCGGATGCTCCATGTCGAGGCACAGAGGGGATGTCCATTTGAGTGCACATATTGTGAAGCGCCGGCAATAAAAAGATTTTATAAAGAAAATGGCCATAATAATTATCTGCGCCAAAAAAGCCCCCGGGCACTTGTAGAGGAAATGAAATTCCTGGTTAGTAAATATAAACCTAATTATGTCTATCTGAATGCTGAATCATTCCTGAATATTAATATCGAAGCTTTAAAGGAATTTTCCGCGCTCTATAAAAAAGAGATAAACTTGCCATTTTGGTGCCAAGGTAGGCCCGAGGCGGTAACCGAAGAAAAAATTAAAATACTAAAAGAGATGAATTGTGCTGATATGCAATTTGGTATTGAACACGGTAATGAAGAATTTCGTGCGCGAATATTAAACAGGCACTGTTTAAATAAAAAGATGCTTGAAGCCTTTAAAATTGTCGAAGAATACAAAATACCTTATACCGTAAATAACATTATTGGTTTTCCCGATGAAACTCGGGAACTTATTTTTGATACGATACTTTTTAACCGGAATTTGAAACCTAAAAGTATAAATTGCTATATGTTTACGCCTTATCGTGGTACATATCTACGCAGGTATTGTGTAGAACACGGTTATTTAGATAAGGACGCTTCAACTCTGCAGTTGCTGGATGGTGCCGAGTTTAAATACGATACCATCACCAGGGAAGAATTGTTGGGCCTGCAAAGGACATTTTGTCTTTATGCCAGATTTCCTGAAAACGAATTTGAATTAATTAAAAAAGCTGAAAAATTTAATGATGAAGGCAACTCTATATACAGTGAGCTATCCCAGCTCTATTATGAAAGGTTCTTTAAGTGATTTTTAATTTAGAAAGGAGCATCAGTTAAATATGAAAGTTTTGCTTGTTTACTGCAACTCGATGTTGGAAAATGCCCTTCCTATAGGGCTTTCTCAGCTTTCCGCCTGCTTGAAACGCGCAGGCATTACCGTTAGATTATTCGATACTACTTTTTATCGCTATGGAGCTAAAAGTGACATGGAAAATCGCATTGACGCCCTTCAATTCCCTCCCTGTCCATTAAATTTCAACAGTAATAATCTGGAGGAAGATTTTCGTTCAACCATAGAGGAATTTCAGCCTGATTTAATCGGCTTGTCTGTAGTAGAGCCGACTTTTTTACTGGGGATGAGGCTGCTCGAAAGCGCTAGGGGAATTATTAAGAAAAATAATATTCCGGTTGTGCTGGGGGGAGTCCATGCTATTTTGGCCCCGGAGTCGGTACCTAAGTATGATTTAGTTGATTATATCAGCATTAGCGAAGGAGAAATCGCATTCATCGATTTATGTGAAAAAATCCGTAAAGGCGAATCAACCGAAACTAGCATAGGTTTTTGGGTGAAAAAAGGTTCTGGATGGGTTAAAAATCCAAAAGCGGCCTTAATAGATATTAATACCTTGCCGATTATGGATTTTACAATATTTGACGAAGCATTTTTAAACAAACCAATGATGGGTAAAATATACCGGACTATTTCTATCGAGATTACCCGAGGTTGTCCCTATAAGTGTTCGTATTGCGGCGACCATTCTTTAAGGAACCTTTTTAAAGATATGGGGCCATGGTACCGCCAAAAAAAGATGTCCCGCGTGAAAGAGGAATTAACAGAATACATAAACACATATTCGCCGGAATTTGTTTATATCATGTCAGAGTCATTTCTTTCGGGTAGTGTAAACCGTGTTAAGGAATTCGTTGATATATACAAGCCGTTTTCGTTGCCTTTTTGGTTTAATACAAGGCCAGAGGATATAACTGAGGAAAAAGTCAAGTTGATTAAAGAAATCGGCTGTAGAAGAATAAGCATCGGCTTAGAACATGGTAATGAAGAATTTCGCAAGAACGTCCTTCATCGGAATTATTCAAATGTTCAATTTTTGAAAGCCTGCAGCATTTTAAAATCATACGGGATCTCATTTTCCATTAATGTGATTATCGGGTTCCCTTATGAGACCAGAGATATGATTTTTGATTCGCTACGCCTTCTGCGAAAGGTCAGGCCGGACGGGATAAGCACGCATATCTATAATCCTTATAAAGGTTCAGAAATGAGGTTATTTTGTGAAAAAGAGGGAATGATCAGCCCTGACTTAATAGCGGAAGATCTTTTTCAAAAGGATTATCTTTTGAAAAACCCTACAATTACCAAGACTGATATCTTGGGGCTTTTCCGTACTATCCCGCTTTATATTGAAATGGATGAAAAGAAATATCCCCAGATAGAAAAAGCCGAAAAATTGAATTCGGAAGGAAACAGGATTTTTAATGTTCTCAAAGAAGAGTTTTATGCCTTAAAAGGATGGTACTAATTATTTCTAAAATGAATTTATCGCACAACGAAGATTACCATAAATTAGCAATTAACGAAAAGGTGAACTTTCTTTCCTTTGTTTTTAACCTCGGAGAAGCTGGATTAAAACGGCTCTTTAAATTTCCGGGTGAGAATTTTTCTTTATGGTGGTTTTCTTCGATCGCAGTGAAATCACCATTTAGATCAGATTATTATGAAAGGCTAATCTCTCATTTATCCGTAGGTTCAGGAACAGACCCGTCTAATTCTAATAACAGGAAGAATAGAAGCATATTCTTCTATTTTTTTAGAGGTATTTACTATTTATGCTATTATTTTGCCCGCCTAATAAAGATAAAAGGGATGCTTAAGGATTTTAAAAGAAGAAAGAGTTGCCTCGGGTCCATGGATTACATAATTGTTTCATATTTCCCTCTTATTGATAAGGTTAAGTCTGAAAATAGTATTTTTGAAAACATGTATCTCGCGCCTTTTCATCGTATTTTAGATGAGAAGCGCAAGGATAATTATGCGCATATATGCCTGCAGTCGACTATAGATGGCTATAGTTTCGAAGATGCCATAAAAATGGCAAACCAGTTTAATAAAAACCAGAAAGTTTTTTTTCTGGAGGAATTCGTTAAATTATCTCACGTCCTTTTATTTTTCTTTTATTATTTTTATTATATTTTACTGTTCGTATTGAATATTAAAGTTATAAGGCAAAAAAGCAATTATAGCTATAATGGTAAATCTTATAATACTTGGCAAATATTGAAAGAAGATTTCTATGATTCATTTTGCGGAGAACACCTGGTAACCTCTATTTGGTTTATTTTACTCTTCCGCGAATTAACTAAGTCGGTTAAGCAGGATAGTAAAATAATTGCTATATGTGAGATGCAATGGTGGGAGAAGGCACTGTATTTATTTGCAAAAAAAAGAGGTATTATGACTATCGGATTTCAGCACTGCATTGTGCCCGAACTGGTTTTTAATTATTTCAATATCCCGCAAGAATTCTCAGGGAATAATTTACAAGAAAGTTGCCCTTTACCGGATTATTTGGCTACCGTTGGAGATACTACGAAGCAGCTTTTAATAAAATATGGTTGGCCCAAAGAAAGGGTATTTGTCTGGGGGGCCCAACGTTTTGAAGAATTAAAAAATTTAAAGGGATCGGCTTTAGGTTGGAAAAATAGGAAAAATTACCTTGTTTGCGCCCTTCCTATGGAATATCTAGAGATGTGTAAGGTGTTATCAATGCTTGAACATGCGTTTATAAAACATCCGGGTTATAAAATTATACTCAAGAGCCATCCGGTTGGAGTGAATTTAGGGCAAACAATTGAAAAATTAGGATTAAACTTTAGCAGCGAGACATTTGAGATGACGCAAGAAGCGCTTACTGAAATTTTAAAATATGCAAAAGCTATGTTGGTAACAGAATCTTCTTCCTCTCTCTACGCGGTTGCTTACGGCATACCAGTTATTGTCCCCAGGTTTATAAATAAACTGGATTATAACCCGTTATCTTATATTAGCGATATCCCAATATATGTTTATTCTTCAGAAGAATTAAGGAAGATTAGTGATCAAGTTATGCGTTCATCCGAGCCCCCGTTGGTAAATGATGATTGTGATAATTTTTTGAAAAACTATTTTTATTTTCCGGAAGACGAAGAGGAATATTTAGAAAAAATCGATGGTTTAAAGTACCGAGGGTAATTAATAAAATGAAAGAAACTAAAATAGCCATAACCACAAGCTCTTTTGCTGAATATGACGGTACGCCACTTGACCTTCTAAGAGGTTTTGAACTAAAAATTAATAATTCGGGCCGTAAGCTAAATAAAGAAGAGACCTTGGCTTTATGCCAAGGGTGCACGGGTATTATTGCCGGGACGGAAAATTATGACCGCGATATATTATTGAAACTCGCCGGGCTTAAGGTGATATCGCGTTGTGGCACAGGGATGGAGAGCATAGATTTAAAAGCAGCTAGCGAACTTAATATTAAAGTTATAAACACGCCGGCAGGCCCCACATTAGCAGTAGCAGAATTGACCATCGGCTTAATATTCGATTTATTGCGTAACATATCAGCCGCAGACCGCGAGATCAGGAAAGGTATCTGGAAGAAGCATATGGGTAGTTTAATTAAGGGAAAAAATATCGGTATCATTGGTTTTGGAAGGATCGGGCAGAAAGTAGCCGGATTTTTAGCTCCCTTTGGAGTAAACATCGCATATCATGATAGTAATCAAGGCCTAAACAATCCGTTGTATAACAAAAAAAACTTAACAGATTTACTTTCTTGGGCGGATATTATCACATTGCATTGCGCATTGCAGGATAAGAAAATAATTATCGGAAAAGAAGAATTGGTAAAAATGAAAACTGGTGCTTTCTTGATAAATACATCCCGGGGAGAATTTTTAGATGAGGAAGCAGTGTATGAGGCGCTAAAGTCAAAAAAAATAGCCGGATTTGCCGCGGATACCTTCATGAGTGAGCCTTATATAGGTAAATTGACAGAGTTTGATAATACCTTGCTTACTTCTCATATGGGTTCGTATGCTAAAGAGGGCAGAATTGAAATGGAAATACAAACAGTGAATAATCTGTTAAAAAATTTGGAGGTGATTTCATGAAAATAATCCTATTTGGAGGATCGGGTTTTATTGGTAGCCATGTAGCTGACAAACTTAGCGAGGCCGGCCATAAGGTTACGATTTTCGATTTAAAGCCATCGCCTTATCTACAAGAGAGCCAGATATTTATCCAAGGTGATTTTTTAGATCCTGAAAAAGTTAATAAAGCTGTGGTCGGCCAGGATGTTATTTATAATTTTGCCGGTATTGCTGATATTGAGGAGGCCAATAAATCACCGTTAAATACAATAAAAACAAATATAGTGGGATGTGCAAATTTACTTGAGGCAGCAAAGAATAACCATGTGAAAAGGTTTGTTTTTGCCAGCACACTTTATGTGTATAGTGAAACAGGATCATTCTATCGCTGCACAAAACAGGCTTGTGAGTTGCTGATTGAAGAATACCAGCGTCGTTTTGGCATTGACTTTACAATTTTGCGCTACGGTTCGCTTTATGGTCTAAGGGCGGATGAGTCAAACTGGGTATTTCATATCTTAAAACAGGCCCTGACTGAAAGAAAAGTAATCCGTTATGGAGACGGACAGGAATTAAGGGAATATATCCATGTGGAAGATGCTGCCCGTTGTAGCGTAAAGATATTGGATGATGAATACAAAAATCAGGGTGTAATTATATCCGGGCATCAACAGATAAAAATTTGCGATTTATTGGTGATGATTAAAGAAATTATGGGTAATGACATTGAAATTGAATACTGCCCGGTTGATGAAAATGCCCTTCATTATGAGATCACTCCTTATACCTTTAAGCCGCGTTTAGCTAGGCGAGTCCTTGTTGATTCTTATATGGATCTAGGGCAGGGGGTTATGGAGGTGTTAAGCCATATTTATAAGAATGATTTTCCGCATACAAAGCACAATGGAATTTTTATTAAAAAGGAGCAGGTGAAGTAAAATTGATCAAGGCTGTTGTTTTTGATTTTGATGGAGTGATTACCGAGTCCGCAGATATAAAAACGCAGGCATTCGCCAAGCTGTTCCAGTATGAAGCACAAAGCGCGGTAGGTAAAATCGTAAAATATCACCTTCGGCATGCGGGAGTATCGCGTTTCGATAAATTCGCCTATATTTACAAATATATTTTGCATCGTAAACTTACAGAAGCAGAATTTAAAAAGTTATGTAAGCAATTTTCACGGTTGGTTATGAATGAAGTAATAGATGCGCCTTTTGTCAAGGGCGCACAAGAATTTTTAAACAGATACAATAAACAATATAAATTTTTTGTCATATCTGCAACTCCGCATAGCGAAATAAAAAGCATCATAAAAAAAAGAGGCATAGCAAGATATTTTAAGGCTGTTTATGGCGCGCCAAATAAAAAGGCTGATTTAGTCCGTAGAATTATACGGGATAATGATTTAGCCTGCCGAGAACTCTTTTATATCGGAGATGCCTTAAGCGACTTTGAGGCAGCAGAAGCAAATTCTATAGAGTTTGTAGCCAGGATAAATAAGAACGTGCACTTGTTTAAGGGTAAAAATATTCGTTTTAAGATTAAAGATTTGAAAAAACTCAAGTCTATTATAAATAATTTAGAAAATATTTAGAGATGAGATATTATTTGCTTTCCTATCCGCTTAACGAAAAGACGCCGATTTACGGAAAAAAGTATGCTTTTCAGATTAAAGAAGAAAGGCAAATTAGAAAAAAAGATACTTGTAATACTTTTACGCTTAGTTTTTCTAACCACAGCGGAACTCATATCGATGCGCCGCGGCATTGTTTTAACAACGGGCGTTGCCTTGAGCAATATGATATCAATGAACTAATTTTTAATCGTCCCCATATCCTTAATCTTCGTAAAGGCAAAAATGAGTTGATTACAGGTGATGATTTAAAGGGCATCAGCAAATGCGACATCTTATTGATTAGGACCGGTTTTTATAAGTTACGCGGGCTTAATGAATATATTTTTCATAATCCTGGTTTTTCTGCGCAAGCAGCAAATTTTATCAGGGAAAAATGCCCTTGGATTAAGGCTATCGGCATCGACACTATTTCGATTTCAGGTTATCAAAATAGGCCGGAAGGCAGGCAGGCGCACAGGATCCTATTAACAAATAGCGGTTACCCCGGAAAGCCTTTGCTTTTGATTGAGGATATGGATTTGTCCGCAGGCAGTTTATCTTTAAAAAAAGTTTTTGTTGTCCCGTTATATGTTAAGAAGATCGATAGCGCGCCATGCACGGTCATTGGAGAATTTTAAAATTCGAAAAAGGAGTTACGCAATGAAAATGCCTAAGGTTGTAATTTTATGCGGCGGTAGGGGTGCAAGGCTTAAGGAAGAAACAGAACTTAGGCCCAAGCCATTAGTAGAGATAGGTGGCAGGCCGATCCTTTGGCATATTATGAAGATTTACGCGCATTACGGGTATAATGAATTCATCTTATGCCTAGGCTATAAAGGGGCGCTGATTAAAGAATACCTTTATCATTACCACTTTTTAATGAACGACTTCACCATCAAATTGGACACTAAGCGGGAGGTGGTGTTTCATAATCAAAGCGATGAGGTTGACTGGAAAGTTACGGTAGTGGATACCGGTATTGATACGCTTAAGGGCGCCAGGATTAAAAAAATTGAAAAGTATATTGATAGCGATATTTTTTTATTGACCTACGGTGATGGGGTAGCAGACATCGATATCAATGCGGCAATTGATTTTCATAAGAAAAACGGGAAAATCGCTACTTTGACGGGTGTCAGGCCGCCATCGCGCTTTGGCGACTTGATTATTGAAAAAGGCAGGGTTGTGCGTTTCACTGAAAAACCGCAGGCTTCGGGCGGGATGATCAATGGAGGCTTTTTTGTTTTTAATAGAAAAATATTTGATTATTTGTCAGAGAAGAAAGATTGCGATTTTGAAAGAGGGGCCTTAGAAAAATTAGCGGTAGAAGGCCAGCTTTGCGTTTATGAGCACAATGGTTCATGGGAATGTATGGATACTTTACGTGATACAGAGTATTTAAATGAACTCTGGGACAAAAATAAGGCATTCTGGAAGGCTTGGAAATGAAGGTTTTAGTTACAGGCAATAAGGGATATATCGGTACGGTCCTTTGTAAAAAATTACTGGACGAAGGCTTTGAGGTAATTGGCCTCGATGCCGGATTCTATGATGGCTGTAATTTTTTTAAAGAGAGTTTCGCTATAAAACAAATTACTAAAGATGTCAGGAATGTTGTTAAGGATGACCTCTTGGGGGCCGATGCGATTATACATTTAGCAGCATTATCCAATGATCCTATGGGTGCTTTAAACCCGCGATTAACCTTTGATATAAATTACCTAGCTTCGCTAAATTTAGCGAAGCTGGCAAAAGAGCTTAAGGTGGGTAGATTTATTTTTTCCTCTTCTTGCAGCGTATATGGCGTTGCCGGGGATGAAAAGATCAACGAAGATGGAAAACTCGGGCCCGTTACTGAATATGCCAGGTCAAAGGTAGAATCTGAGAGGGAAATTGCTAGATTAGCAGATGGATCATTTTCTCCGGTATTTTTAAGAAATGCTACCGTTTACGGAGTATCTCCTATGTTGCGTGTTGATTTAGTGGTAAATAATTTAGTTGGGTGGGCCTTTACTACCGGCAAAATCCGGATTATGAGCGATGGCATGCCCTGGAGGCCCTTGATTCATATTCAGGATATCTGCCAGGCGTTTATAGCTGTTTTAAAAGCGCCTCGTGATTTAATCCATAACCAGGTATTTAATGTCGGACAGAACAGCCAGAATTATAGAGTGAAGGACATTGTCGAGACAATAGAAAGGGCCATGCCGGAGGCTTCGATTGAGTATACGGGGGAACATGGGTTGGATTCCAGGACTTATAGGGTTGACTTTTCTAAATTTAATAAGACGTTGAATAATTATTTTAAACCTGAATGGGACATGGAAAAAGGAGTAAAAGAGTTATTACTCGCCTATAAAATAAACAAATTGAACCAACAAGAATTTGAAGGCGATAGGCTGATTCGGCTGAAGAGGATAAAAAAATTGTTACAGGAAAACAGGGTCAACGAAGATCTTTTTTGGGAAGAAAAGGGAAGATAAATGGCCATAAGTTGGCTTAAAAAGGCCGTATTTTATATATTTCTGATTATATCTTTGCTTGTCTTCATGGAAATTTGCTTACGCATTGGTGCGCTTATCCGCAAGGATTCTTGTGCCTTCCTTAATGATGATGTGATTGGGTATCGTATGCGGCCCCATATAGTTTTTGGCAGTATTACGACAAATGAATATGGTTTTAATGATATTGACCATCCTTTGAAACAAAAGAAAGGCTATGCCAGGGCAGCATTTATTGGCGATTCTTTTACATTTGGTTTGGTGCGAAAAGAAAATTTTGTTTTTGCTGTTGAACAAAAGGCATTAGCAGATGGCATAAAACTAGAGACATTGAATATGGGCATTCCCGGTGCCGATCCGGAGGCTTATTTGAAGATTTTAAAGAACGATGCAGTCAAAATGGGATGCAATACGGTAGCGGTTGTGTTTTTTGTAGGCAATGATATAATTCAGTCTCATCCGGATTTTGAAACAAGGGTGAATTTGGGGCTTCCTAGAATGTTGCTTAGGTATCCTTGGAATATCGGTTTGTCTTTAGAGTATTGCTATACATACCGGATTTTCCGTATAGGCCTTCGTTTGATAAGGGAACATATTAGGCCTAAAGGGGAAGAAGGGACTTTCGAGAGAGAAAATTTCTTGGATATCGAGAAGCGGCTATTGCCAATATATCGCAAGCGTTGTACGCCGTTTATTTGTGATTGTTATGCGGCGACGTTGAAAATAATGCAATCTTTATCTATTCAGGCAAAAGAAAGCAAGATGAAGTTTTTCGTTGTGCTTGCGCCGGATGAAATTCAGGTAAACGAAGCATTGCAGGCCGATTTATTTAAAACCAGTCGATTGAATGGCAGCCACTATGATTTTCAATTGCCACAACGTATTATTAAAAATTATCTTGATGAACAAGGAGTATTATGCCTTGACCTTCTCCCAGCTTTTAAAAATCAAACGAAGAAAACCTCTCTATATATTAAACAAGACACCCATTGGAATAAGACGGGGCATGATTTAGCTGCGGAACAAATATGGAACTTTATGAAAGAAAATAAGCTGATGTAATTTAAAAAAGGGGGATGAATAAATGATCGAAGATGTAAAAGTTATACCTCTTAAGCAGATTCCCGATGAACGCGGAAAAATTATGCATATGCTTAAATGTACCGACCCGCATTTTGAAAAATTCGGTGAAGTATATTTTTCTGTTGCCTACCCTGGCGTAATAAAAGGCTGGCATCTTCACAAAAAACAGGCTCAATTTTACGCGGTTATTTCAGGGATGATAAAATTGGTCCTATATGATGAGAGGAAAAGTTCAAAAACCCGTGGCGAATTGATGGAAATTTTTACAGGTGAAGATAACTACCAGTTAATTAAAATACCCGTCGGAGTAATAAATGGTTATAAGGCTATTGGCGTAAAGCCGGCGATTATTGCGAATTGTGCAACCGAGCCGCATGATCCGGATGAAATGGTGCGCTATGACCCGTTGAATAGCCATATTAAATATGATTGGGACCTTAAAGCAAGATGAAGAAAAAAATACTTATTACCGGCGGCGGTGGCATGTTGGCCTCTCAGGCAGAATTCTTTTATTTGAGAAAGGGATATACTGTTTTAGCGCCAAGGCATTCAGAGCTCGATGTTTTAGATAATACTGCTGTTAATAATGCCATTGTTTCTTTCAGGCCGGATTATGTATATCACACTGCTGCCTTACATGTAGATGCCAGCGAAGATAACCCGGAATTGGCTTTTAAACTTAATGCTTGGGCTTCCGCTAATTTGGCACGCACATGTTCAGAACAAGATGTAGGTTTGATCTATATCAGTTCCTGCGGCTATTTCGGTGACCAGATAGAGTATTATTCGGAATATGACCCGGTGGTTTTAAAAACAATTTATGCAAAATCAAAATATCAAGGGGAGATTTTAGCGCTTAGAAATTGTAGAAAAACTTTTGCCATAAGGCCGGGTTGGTTGTTTGGGGGCAGTATCAAGCAAAGGAAAAATTTTGTTTATCAACGTTATCTTGAGGCAAAGAATTCCGATAGCATTAAATCTGCCAATGATAAATATGGTTGTCCTACATTTGTTGATGATTTGGTGGAAAAAATTGATGAAATCGTTGAAATAAACCAGCCGGGGCTTTATCATTTAACTAATAGCGGTGGCGCAAACCGCGCAGAATATATAAAAAAAATTATCGAATGTTTTGGCTTAAAGACCAAAGTTTTGCCCGTGAGTTCCAATGATTTCCCCCGTAAGGCGAATGTACCTAATTCGGAACTCTTGAATAATTTGAACCTTAAATTCTTAGGGTTAGTGCCATTACCTTCATGGGAAGAGGCTATAGGAAGGTATGTAAGGAATATAACTAAGGAGTTTTAATCTTGGACAATATCCCGAAGGTGACAGTAATTATACCAACGCATAACCATGCGCACTTTTTACCTGAATGCCTGGCTTCGGTCAGGATGCAGTCGTATAAAGATTATGAAGTGATCGTTATCGATAATGGCTCAACCGACAACACAAAAGATATTATACGTCAATTATCATGGGATAAATTAAAATATCATTATCAAGATGATACTGGTTCAGTAGCCGGGCCGAGGAATACAGGAATAAGATTGGCAAATGGTGAATATGTAGCTTTTTTGGATTCCGATGACTTATGGTATGAAAAAAAATTGGAGAAAATAATAGGGTTCCTTTTTAGCAACCCATGGGTCGATATTATTTCACATGATCTATTTTTAACCCGCCAAGGAAAAGAGAAAAAACTTCTAAAATGCGGCCCGTTAAAAAAAGATATGTTTAAATTTCTTTTGATCAGAAACCCACTTTTAGGCAGCGCGACAGTAGTAAAAAGGAACCTGATGCTTGAGGTTGGAGGGTTTAATGAAAGCAAGGATTATGTCCATGCCGAAGATTCGGAAGTATGGTTAAGGATAGCGTATTTGAAGAAAAACTTTTATTTTTTTAATGAGCCTCTGGGTGAATATAGAGTGCATAGTTCTAATTTAAGCCATGATTTCGAGCGAGTCTTATTAAATGAAAAGAATGTGATACACAAACATTTCAAGAAGTTGAATAGTAAAATACCTTTTCATGGGTATTTCTTGTATATTAACCGGCTGTCTAAAATACATGCTAACCTCGGAATTCAATGTTTCTTCCGTAAGAGGTATGCCGAATCGCTTTATAACATATCTAAGTCTTTTTTTCTTAATCCGGTTTGCTTGTTGAGCCGTCTATTGTCTGTATTGTTAAAATTTCCTGTATAAGGATGGAGCCCCTATGAATATCCTTTTTATTTATTCTTTACAAGACCTTGAATCTCTCAATAGACCGTTGGCTAGCCCGGAATATTTACAGTTCGGAATATCTTATATATCAGCTTTTTTAAAGAGTAATGGTTATAAAACAAGATTAGCAGTTTTAAGCAGGTTTGCCGGCGTAAAAAGAAACCACCGTGTTCTTGATAAATATATAAACGATTTTAAACCTGGCCTAATATGTTTTACCGCTGTATCTAGCGAGTATAGATTTATCTCTGATATAGCGAAGTTTATCAAGAAAAAATATAAAGATATTTATTTATTAATCGGTGGTGTGCATGTTTCCCTGAATCCAGAAGAAGCATTATTGGATGGTTTTGATGCGCTTTGTATCGGGGAGGGTGAACATCCTACTTTGGAATTAGCCAGGTGTTTAGAAAATAAACTATCGCCTTCGCATATCCATAACCTCTGGATTAAAAATGATGGTTCAGTTGAAAAAAACCCAACGCGACCTTTTTTAGAAGACTTGGACAGCTTGCCTAATCCTGACAGGGAAATGTGGCAGGAATGGATTTTTGACCAGCCCAATTCAAGGCAGGCAGTTATTTTAGGCAGGGGGTGCCCCTTTATTTGTAGTTATTGCAGTAATCATGCTATCAGAAAAACATCTGCCGGCCGTTATGTCAGGGTGCGTTCTGTAAATAATATAATCGAGGAGATTAAAGAACTTGCTAAAAAATATCCGCAGCAGAAAGAGATATATCTAGAAATTGAGACTTTTTATGTTGATAAAAAATGGGCGATTGAGCTTTGTTTAAAGCTGGAAGAATTAAATAAAGGCTTAACGCAGCCTTTAAGCTTCGGAGTTAATTTAAGAATCATGCCTAATGTGGATTACGAAGAGCTCTTCAAGGCTTGTAAAAAAACTAATTTTAGGTTTATTAATATAGGTATCGAATCCGGAAACGAAAGGATACGCCGGGAGGTGCTTAAAAGGGATTATTTAAATCAAGATGTGATTAAGGTTGTTAAACTGGCCAGGCAATATGGTTTAAAAGTAGCTTTTTTTAATTTGGTCGGTATACCCACAGAGACGCCATCCGATTTCCGGGAAACTGTAAGAATTAACAGGATCTGCATGCCTAATTGGACTAATACCAGTATTTTTTTTCCTTATCCGGGGACAGAATTATATTCGATGTGCAAAGAAAAAGGTTTCTTAATTAAAAAACTAGATACAGTAAGAGAAAGAGACAGGGCTATTTTGGAACTTCCTGGTTTCTCTAAGAAAATGATACAGAAAAGCTATGAATGGTTTTATTTCGATATCTATAGAGGTTCTCGGCCCATGGTTAATTTACTGATGAGTGTAATTATTATGAAACTTAGGTCGCGCCCGAGATTATTTTATTTATATAAAATATTTAGCCGCAGCAAGATATATAAATACCTTAGAATTGCTGCGAGGGCAGTCTCTAAGGATAGGATTAGTCAGGGGGAACCTACTTATGAGATACAATAAAGTCCTCTTAGTTTGCCCGAAGTTTCTAAAAGGAAGAAATCGTTTAGCACATTTTCCTCTTGTAGGGATTGGGTATGTTGCAGAGGCCCTTAATAAGGCGGGTATTACGGTTAGCGTTTTAGATATGAACCTAGGTTATGAATTTTGTGATCTAAAGGATAAAATTGACCAATTTAAGCCTGATTTGGTTGGGTTTACCGCAATGACGCTAGGCTATAAAGAGTTTTATGGTATGGTAGGTGAAGTTAAACGTTTATATCCGGAGTTAAAAATTTTACTTGGCGGGGCTCATCTTTCTGCTGTTAGAGAGCAGGTTTTTCATGATTGCCCAGATATTGACTATGGAATTATTCTTGAGGGAGATATAAGTATAGTTCAGTTGTGCCAGGGTGAAGATTTTAATAGGATACAGGGGTTTGTTTACCGAAATAATGGGAAAATAATTACAAAACAATTTGGGAGTTTTATAGAAAATCTTGACGGGCTCTCGTTTCCTAAGTACGAATCCTTTGAATTAGATAAATATCTTTTAAAACAGATATCTATAGTTACTTCAAGGGGGTGTCCTTATGATTGTATATATTGTTCCGTAAATGCATCAATAGGAAAAAAATTTCGCGCCCGCAGCGCGCAATCCATAGTAGAAGAAATTGAATATTGGTATAACCGCGGCTACCGGCAGATTTTTATTCTCGACGATAATTTTACTTTATTACGAAAAAGAGTTGAGGATTTCTGCGGCCTTTTGGCTAAGAAAAATTTTAAGGATTTACGTTTAAAAATCACAAGCGGCATAAGGGCCGATAAAACGGACCGGGAGTTATTAATTGCATTAAGAGAAATCGGCGTTGATTATATTGCATTTGGAGTAGAGGCAGCCAGTAACAAGGTGCTAAAAAGTATAAAAAAAGGGGAAGATATTGAAGTTATTGAAAATGGCATTAAAGTTGCCTGTGAGCTTGGTTTTACGGTAGACCTTTTTTTTCTTCTTGGTTCACCTGGTGAGACAATGGAAGATATAAAACTTTCATTTAACCTGGCCAGGCGCTATCCTGTACGCAGGGCTATATTTTATAATCTTATTCCTTTCCCTTCTACTGAACTTTTAAGCTGGCTAAAGGAGAAAGATTACCTTATCAAGCCCCTAGACGAGATATTAAATAATGCCTCATACTATAAGAATCAACCATGCTTTTATACTCCGGAATTATCGATTAAAGATAGGATTGAGGCCTTTAAGATGGGCCAAAAAGTTTATATTGATGTAAGAAGCAGGTTTATCGAAAAAAGAATCAAAGGGCCAGTTTTTTTCAAACGGATATTCAGTAGGTTATATGCCCTTCCGGCAACCGAAGATCTGATAAATAATAATTCCTTAGTTTTAAGGGCCAAGGAAGTGATAAAAAAGGCTTTTTTAAATAGTTAACTTCTAAAAAAAATGAAAATAAACTTTTTTATGGAAGATTATTACCTGGGCGGCCTGGATACTTTTGTGATTAATTTGATAAACAATTGGCCCGATAGTTCTGATTGCCTTACTTTTATCTGCAATAATAAGCATACAGGATTAGATTTCATTGAAGCCTCGCTTAGGCGGCCATGCACAATAATCCGGCACAATTTATTAATTTTTTCAGGAATTTTCGAACTTACCGAAAAAAATAACAAGATCAATAATTTTTTCGTCTTTATTTTAAGGTTGTTTTCTCCGGTATTAAAATATGTTTTTTTAGTATATAATATTTTTGCATTAAAAAAAATATTGTTAAAAAATAGCCCTGATCGCCTGATGATAATTCATGGCGGATATCCCGGAGGCGATTCCTGCCGCGCAGCAAGCATCGCTTGGGGGCTTTTTAGTAAAAAGCCGTATAGCATACATAATTTTCACGGTATTGTCTTAAAACCTAAATGGCATATAAAATTTCAGGAATTACTGGTAGACACATTAGTTTCACGTTTTAGCAAAGCCTTCGTTACGGTCTCAAAGGCTGCTGCGGATTCAATGTTGTCTAGGGGCAGGATCTGTAAAAAACATAAAATTAGTTATATATTTAATGGGATTGAAGTTGTTGATGGCGGCCAAAACAAAAATGCCGTAGATTTAAAAACGGTACGCGGTTCTTCAAGTAGCGGCCCGCTTTGTTTAACGTTGGGCGGATATCACCGCCATAAAAATTTTGACAAGGGCCACTATTTTTTGTTTCAAGTTTTTAAGAAAATAATTCAAAGCATTCCCGGGGCGCAACTCTTAGTTTGCGGATATGGTACGCCTGCAAGCATAGAGAAAGTCCGGAAACTCGTCTTAGAATCCGGATTGGAACGAAATGTCAATCTACATGGTTTTAGAAACGATGTCTCCTGTTTACTCAGCCATAGCGAAGTCCTTTTGATAGGTTCGCAGGTTTTTGAATCGTTTTGTTTAGCGAGTATTGAAGCAATGGCCCACCACGTTCCAGTAGTTGCCACTAATGTCGGGGCTGTCCCTGAAATCGTACTTGATGGCCAAGGGGGTTATTGTTTTGATAAAGAAGATGTTGACTCTTATGCCGATTGTGTAATTAAGCTGTTAAAAAACGAAAGCTTAAAGAAAGAGCAAGGGCAAAGAGGATACCAAAGGTATAAAGAATTTTTTACTGCAAGCCGCATGGCAGGGGAATATGCAAAGATAGTCCATGGATAAAAGCCCATTTTTTTCAATTATTATTCCAACGTATAATTCTGCAGATAAGCTTAAGCGGGCATTAGATTCAATTGATAAGCAATCATTCAAGGATTTTGAGGTAATTGTTTCTGATGATGGCTCTTTAGACCATACGAAGCAAATAATTGATGGCTTTTTTGCTAAATTTCATCTTGAATATATCTGGGGAGAAAATTGGGGAGGCCCGGCCCGGCCACGAAATAAGGGAATAAAAATAGCTCAAGGCGAATATATCGCTTTTCTTGATGCGGATGATTGGTGGTACCCAAATAAATTACTAGAAATTAAAGAAAGGCTAGACGATTCTGACATTATTTTTCACGACCTTGATATCTATTCTCCGCGAGGCAAGAAATTGTTTAAGAAAGTAAGAGGGAGGCAATTAAAACAGCCGGTATTCATCGATTTGATGACAAAAACAAATGCCTTAATTAATTCTAGCGTGGTTGTAAGAAAGGCCATTATCGACCAAGTCGGAGGGTTCGCCGAAGGATTTTTAACTTGCGTGGAAGACTTCGATCTCTGGTTAAGGATTGCGCAAGTTACCGAGAAATTTAAATACATTCCAAAATCACTTGGCGCCTATTGGATAGATTCCGAAAGTGTTTCTGCTCCATCCGTCAAAATAATCGAAAGGATGAACTTTGTTTATGACAAGCACCTGAATTATTTAGATGATGCAGACAGAAAAGAAGCAGTTTTGACCAGGGATTACCTTTTAGGTAGAGTTAATCACCGGATGGGGCTATTGGATGAGGCATTAAGGTTGTTTAGCGAATCTTCTAAAACAAAGAATTTTAATTTTAAACTGCGTTCATTATTCTGGCTAATAGCAATTAAAATTAAATTAAGTTTAAACAAGCAATAAAAGTATGAAAATTAACTATTTATCATTTTTCAAAGAAAAGATGGAAATGCACAGTGCAATACTAAAAAAATTTATTAATTACTTTGCAATTTTCGTTATCTTTAGCGATGCCCTCGCTTGGGAGGCAGGGAGATTGTTCCAAGTCAGGGCTTCTTATTTTATGCTAATCATAGTTATTTTCTTGATGCGCTTTTTTATGAAACGAATTTATTTCAGCAGGACATTTATCATTGTTTTTTTGTTTATCATTTCGTATTCTTTGGCCAATATTTTTCTAGGTAATTCCGACATATTCTTGCTGCTTAAACAGATATTAGGTATGTCTATTCATGCCTTAGCGTTTTATCTCTTAATAAAATTTAACGATGAGGATATAAAAAAATTATTTGTAATTTACCTTAAGGTCGCTTTTATTATAGGCTTGATCGGCCTGATTCAGGAAGTTGCGTATCTACTTCATATCAGGGCACTTTTTGACTTCAGGTATATCTTTCCTAATATGTTTGTGCCCCAAGTTTTATACGTTGTTCCTTTCTATAGGGTTAATTCAATTATGACTGAACCGACTTCTTTTTGTATCGCAATGATGCCGGCTTTTTTTGTATCTCTTTACTTTTTTTTGAAGAACGATTTTTCACTTATTAAGAAATGGAAGTGTTCGGTTATTTTAGTATCTTATTTGCTTTCATTCTCTGCTACAGGCTATATTGGCATTTTCCTCGCCTTGTGCCTGGTTTTTTTAAATATTTTAAAGAAAAAGTACATGATCCTAAGCTTGATTATCCCAGCATTGTTTATTTTACTTACTTATTCATGTGTCAATGATTTTAGGTATAGGATGTGCCATCTTGTGGATCTGGTAACCAATAACATAAAGCCCGAACTGGCCAATATGTCGGTGTTTACCCTGTTTAATAATATCCGGGTAACCGAGTATGTTCTTGAAACAAGCCCCTTGTTCGGATATGGCCTAGGTTCACATCCTATTTCTTTTCAGCAAGCGGATATTTTTTCTATTACGATAGATAGGTCATACTTAAATTCCTACGATGCGAATTCGTTATTCTTGCGTCTTTTGTCTGAAACCGGTATCTTGGGATTAGGCGGTTTTCTGGCGTTTATTATTATATTCTATATTCCTAAGAAAAAAGATGCATCAGGGTATCTCTGGCTTATTAATAATTCAATTCTTATTATGATAATACTTCGGTTAATGCGCCAAGGCCATTATTTTAGCGAAGGCTTCTTCTTTTTCTTTTGGTTATATTATTTTTCAAAAAAGAAGTTGAAAAGTAGGGTAACTTCATGAAAATACTTATTGATTTCAGCCAAATCCCGCTGCAGAAGGTGGGAGTGGGTATTTATGCCTTAAATTTGGTCTCTCAAATATACCGGCTTGACCAAGAAAACACCTATTATATGCTTGTTCAAGATGATGAAAGTGCTTTAAATTTTATCGATGATAAGCGTTTTACGGTAATTAAGGCCAAGAGTAAAATCTTTAGAAAGTTTGCCTTTAGATTCATCTTAGAACAAATATACATTCCTTATTTGGTGTTAAGGCATAAAATAGACATGGTTCACTCATTGCATTATTCATTTCCCTTATTTGCGCCTGCAAAAAAAGCGGTTACTGTCCATGACTTAACCTTTTATAAATCTGCCAGGAGCCACCAGTTTATTAAGAGATATTATTTCGGCGGTTTCTTGTATCTGGTGGCCATTTTTGCGGACAGAATAATTGTGGATTCAAATTCAACGTCAAATGACTTTTTACAAAAATTTAAAGTAAACCAGAAAAAAATAACGGTGGCTCATCTAGGAAAAGACGCTTCTTTTAGGCCAGGCTTAGATCAAGACAAAATAGAGGAGGTAAAAACGAAATATGGCATAAAAAAAGATTATTTTCTTTATTTAGGGACCATTGAACCAAGGAAAAATATTAGAAGGTTGATTTTGGCCTTTAATAGGTTTTTGAAGGAGAACAGCAGTTACCAATTGGTAATTGCGGGCAAAAAAGGCTGGGGATACGAAGAGGTATTTGTTTTAGCCGACGATTTACATCTGGAAGGCAGCGTTAATTTTATCGGTTTTATCGATGAGAAAGACAAGCCTTATTTAATTTCCGGGGCCAAGATTTTTATTTATCCGTCTTTATATGAAGGATTTGGCATACCGGTGCTTGAGGCTATGTCATGCGGCATTCCTACCATCACTAGTAATGTTTCTTCATTAGCTGAGATTTCAGGAGGTGCTGCTTTATTAATTAACCCACTTGATGAAAATGAGCTGTATTTGAATATGAAAAAAATATTGGACGATCCCGTGCTTTATAATGATTTAAAACAAAACTCTATCCAGCGGGCCAAGAAGTTTAGTTGGGAGATAACAGCAGCAAAAACCATGGAAGTTTATAATTCAATATGACAAATAGAGATTTAGAGCTGAGTGTTTCGGTAGTTACCTATAAAAATAATTTAGAAATGCTGAAAAAACTTTTGTACAGCCTTACGAGGAACAATCTACGATTAAAAATTTTTATAATAGATAATTCGCCTTCTAAGGATATAGAGGCCCTATCAGATAACGACAAAATAATTTACATCCATAATCATTCGAATATTGGTTTTGGCGCCGGGCATAATATTGCTATCAGGAGAATAGCGGGTATCTCAAGATACCATTTAGTAGTAAACCCTGATATTTATTTTGAAGAAGGCACCCTGGAAAAGATATCTACATTCATGGAAAACCATCCTGATATCGGCCTGCTCATGCCAAAGGTTTTTTATCCGGATGGTTCGCTTCAATATCTCTGCCGCCTTCTGCCGTATCCATTGGATCTGTTCCTTTGTAAATTTAGGATACCCTTTATTTCGCAATATCTCAGTTCTATTTATGAATTGAAATCTGCTGACTACAATAAAATACAGGATATTCCGTATCTTTCCGGATGTTTCATGTTTTTAAAAAATGATGTCTTTAATAAAGTAGGGAGTTTTGATGAGAGGTTCTTCATGTATTTTGAAGATGTGGATTTTTGCCGGAGAATCAAAAAACAATATCGGACAGTTTACTATCCGGAAGCTGTTATATATCATGGATATGAGCAAGGTTCAGATAAAGACATCCGGCTTTTAAAAGAAATTTTTTGTTCCGGAATAAAGTATTTCAACAAATGGGGCTGGTTTATTGATGCGGAAAGAACAAGTATCAACAAAGAGGCCTTGGCTAGTTTAAGGCCTAACCTGAGATGATCGAAATAATTAAACGGAATAAAACAGAGTTAATTGTAAGTTCAATTTTTTTATTCTTTGCCTTTGGTTTTAATGTTTATAGGGTGCAAAGCGACGGCACCTTCTATTATTCATTCTTAGAATATATTTTACGGATTCCCGATCCTGAGAGCGTAAGTGTCCTTTCTAATAACCCGGGTTTTTATCAAAGCGGATGCGCCTATTTTAATGTCCCGTTTTACCTTGTTGCCTATTTAGCGGAAAAATTATTTCCAGGGCCGATTAGCTTTAACGGTATAACCTTAAGGCAGATAGCAATAAATTTGGCAAGCAACTTTTATATGCTTTTATCATTGCTGTTATCGGTCAGGATATTAAAACGCTTAAATTTTAAATATCGAATTTTACCTGTTTTAAGCGTCTTGTTTTCTACGACTGCTTTCACGGCTGCAGTTATAGTCCCTTCGTTCAATCACGCGGTCGACATTTTCCTTGTTACATTAACGGTTTATTTTTTTATTATTTATAGAGATGCTAAACCGCAAAAGCATTTTTGGTTAGGCCCAGTATATGTTTTACTAATATTAGTGCGTTATACTAATTTTATTTTAATTGTACCTTTAAGCCTGTATTATTTAGCATTTAAGGAATTTAAAAAATTGAAATATTTATTCATCGGCATCGTAAGCTTTATTTGGGTATTGCCGTTAATTTTCTATATTTACAATGGCAATCTTTTTTCTTTTATGCAGAATATTAATGATACAGGGATTTTTTTCTCAGGCGTATCTATAGTCCCGAAGTATTTTTTTAAAAATTTGCTACATCCTGTGCATGGTTTATTTATTTGGTCGCCTGTAACAATTCTATCAATATTGGGATTGCTATTTTTTCCAAAAATGCAGCAGAAATTGGCTTACTTACTTTTAGGATTTTTTCTTTCACTTTTATTAATGTACAGCTTTATTCCCTTTTGGTATGGAGGGTGGTCATTTTCGAACAGATATTTATCCGGGCTGTTTCCAATTTTTGTCATTGGATTAGCCGCCTTCCTTGAAAGGTATAAAAAGAAGGCAATTTTACTAATAGTGATCCTGACAAGTTATTCTATTGTTTTATATTTTAGTTGGCGGCTAAACATCGTACATGGAGAATACGGCATGCCACAAGATATGATTACGGCCTGGAGAAATGGTGAAGCCCCGGCATCATATGACAAAGAAGTAAATTTAAAGATCATTTTAAATAGGCTATATGAAACCTGTAGATATAAGTATATTCTAAAAATTATAAGATGAAAAAGACAGTCATTGCGTTAGTAGGCGTTTATTTTATATTTCTATTTTTACTTTACTCCGGCATGCTTAGGAACAATAATGATCCGTTGGCGGTTACAGATTACTACCTTGAATGCTTAATAAACAGAGAAGGCTTTATGACTTACCATATTTCGACGCGGGATTTTTTTAATGATGATAAATATGGGGCTCTTTATAAGAAATTTAAATTGAATAATATTAGCCAAATGAAACTAGTATTAATAGCAAATAAAAATAATATTGCTAATGTCGGAATAAAAATTGGTTATAAGGATAAACAGAATAGTTACCTGGTTGCAGAATTAAAAAAAAGCGACAATGGCTGGTTAATAAATAATTTACAACATGCTAAAGAATAATAAGAATTTATTATACATAATTTTGTTTTGGTTTTTTTATGTTATATTTCTGCTATTGATTATTTTTTTAGCCGGTGAAATATTGACACGGGTTTTTAATTTAGCTCCGAAGGTATCAAAAAATTTTAATATCTATGTTCCTGACAAGTATTTGCCTTACAGTATATCTCCATATTCAAGTGTCAATTTAGAATTATGGACTGGTGAATCTAGCCATTTATGTAAACACAATAGTGTTGGTCTCAGGGATAGAGAACACGCTTATAATAAGCCAAATAATGTATTCCGTATTTTGTGTCTTGGGGATAGCAATACCTATGGTTGGGGTGTTGCTTTTGAGGAAAGTTATCCGTATCTCTTAGAAAAAAAGTTTGATAACCGAAGCTTTTCTAGCCCAAAGATCGAAGTTATAAAAGCTGGCATACCAGCTTTTTTCCCAGAATTGGAACGGATCTTTCTTGAACACTATGGGATAAAATATCAGCCAAATTTAGTGTTAGTAGCATTTTCTCCCGGTGATGTATTCGACACTTATTTTGGTAGTAATAACTTAAGGGCCGATCCTAAGGGATTCTTAGTAATGCACAACAGTAGTAAGTTCATGAAGTTTTTTCAGTTACTTTATAAACAATCTGATTTATTTAGGCTTGTTGCGAGGAAATTCGAGCTTTTATTTTACCAAGTTTTCTATCATTGGGACGATATTTATAAAAATAATGGGTTTTACGAAAGTAGTTGGCAAACAGTAGAGCAGGAATTTTTGAATATTTCTAATATCAGCAAAAGAATCGGGGCAAGTTTGGTAATTATATATACGCCACTGCCATCGAATTCCATAAAAAAGGAATTTCAATCGTATCCAGCTGGACGGTTGGAGAATTGGTGCAGACTAAATGGCATTTTTTTTATAGATCTATCACTTATTTTAGAAAAAAATAATATGGATTCCTTTTATTGGAAAGAAGGGCATTTCAATACAGAAGGGCATAAGATAATTGCCGAAACAATTTTTTTAAATTTAACCAAGCAAAGGCTAGTTCCGTAATTACTGATATTATTCATTTTTAAAGCACAAGCTATTGCGGTAGAGCTATAAAAAAATAGCAGATAAATTAGATAGGTGGAAAATGAAAGTAGTCTTAACAGTACCGTTTAATAGGCGCCTTTATCTCAGTAATCCTCCCTTAATAACGCCGCCGTTGGGTTTAGGTTATATTGCCTCTTGGTTAAAGATTAAAGGTGGGCATAATGTATTGTTGTATAATGCTAATAAGGATGGATTACCGGAAGCAAAATCTTTTTATGAATTTTTAACCAGAGAGAAGCCTCAACTTGTAGGGATACAGCTATTTTCTTTTGATTTAGCTATTACGAAGGAATATCTGCGCTGCGTTAAAAAAATCAGTAAAGATATAATTACCGTGATCGGGGGGCCCCATGCCTCGGCCTTACCCGATGAAACAATGGTTTATTTTGGCTCGGATTTAGATTTTGTTATTGTGGGAGAAGGCGAAAAAAGCCTTTGTGCTTTAGCAGATTGCATTGAGGACAAGCAAGAAACATGGAATAAGATACCCGGCTTAGTCTGGAGGAATGAAGAAGGAAAGATACTCAAAAACAATAAAGAATTTATCCAGGACCTGAATGAATTACCCTGGCCTGACTGGGAGTTAATTAATCCCCGCAGTTATCCTATTTCTCCTTTTGATGCCTTTTCAAAGTATCCACCGGCCACTCCTATATTAGTAAGCCGCGGTTGCCCTGTAAACTGTAATTTTTGTGCCGTGAAAGTGGTCTGCGGGAATCAATTACGATATAGGAACATAGATGATGTTATTGCCGAAGTTAAGTATTTAAAGGACAGATTCGGTGTCAGGGAAATTACAATTCAAGATGATAATTTTACTTTTAGTAAAAAAATAGCTATGGAATTTTGTCAGAAAGTCCTGCCTTTAAATATGAGATGGAATTGTCTTGATGGCCTGCGGTTGGATTCTATTGATGATGAATTGGTAAAAACTATGAAAGGGGCAGGTTGTCATACAGCTGCCGTGGGTATTGAATCGGGTTCTCAAAAAATATTGAATGATATGAACAAAAAATTAAAAATCGAAATAATCTCGGATAAAATCAGTATCCTGGCAAAGCATAAAATTCATATATCGGGCCTGTTTATTTTAGGTTACCCCACTGAGACGCGCGAAGATATCATAAAAACTATAGAACTTGCAAATAAATTGCCTATTTCAAGGGCATCGTATTCTAGCTTTATTCCTCTTCCGGGCAGCGCGATATATTATGAATTACGCAAGCAGGGAAAAATGTATGATTTTGAAAATCTGTCTTACTGCAGGATAACAGAAAGTTTTACGCCGCATGTTTCGAAGTTGGATTTAGAGTTGCTTATGAAAAAGGCCATCAGGTCATTTTACATGCGCCCTTTAATATTATTAAAAATTCTACGTGAAGTGACATCATTCTTTTATATTCGTAACCTCATCAAGAGGTTCATAAAAAGTTGCATATAAAAATTTAAATGTTTGAATAACAAAAAATGCATAAGAAAAAATATAATACGCTAGTGATGATTCCTGTCTTTAACGAAGGGCAAAACATTAAATTGGTTGTTGATGATTTACGGCTTAATTACGCGGAGGGAGATGTCATTGTAATAAATGACGGGTCAATAGATAATACCCTAGATGTCTTAAGAAGATGGCAAATACCCACATTAAATCACGAATTTAATCTTGGTATAGGGGCCAGTTTTCAGACCGGCTGTTTATTTGCCTTAGAAAAAGGTTATGACTACCTGGTAAGAATTGATGGCGATGGGCAACATAATGCAAAATTTATTTCTCATTTACTTGCTCCAGTCAAAAATAATCAGGCGGATATTGTTGTCGGATCACGTTTTTTAAACAACAGGGCATTTGCTTCATCTTTTTATAGATTATTGGGCATTTCGGCTATATCTTGGTTTTTAACCGCAATAACCGGGAAAAAGATTACAGATCCTACTTCAGGATTTTGCGCGATGAACAGGAAGGCATATGAATTTTTTTCAAAAACCTGTGCTGAAGACTATCCTGAGCCGGAAATCGTGCTATGCCAAAGAAGTTTTACTATTAAAGAGGTCCCTATAGTAATGACTAAGAGGCAAAATGGGTCCTCTTCAATTACACCCTTAAAATCTGTTTATTATATGTACAAAGTACTGCTTTCTTTGTTTATGAGTATTTTTCGAAAGGAGAGAATATGACCGTCATGAGCCGGGTAGTATCAATCGGTTTAAGCTTGATTTTACTAACTATAATATTTGAATTAGTCAGGAGAAGGAAGCTAAAAGAAAAGTATGCAGTTTTGTGGCTGCTTACGGGAAGCATTATATTGATACTGGCGATTTTTGACAAACTGCTTTCTTGGATTATAGGTTTATTGGGAATACAGCTGCCGATTAACGGGCTCCTATTTTTAGGCATGTTTTTCATTATCATTATTAATCTGTTTTTTAGCCTTGTAATTTCAAATTTAAGCGAACAAAATAAAAGAATTGTACAAAAACTAGCTTTATTAGAGTTTGAAATGAAGAAGGATAAAACTTAAAAAAATGACATCTCCGAAAGTATCTGTTTTAATGCCGGTTTATAATGGGTTGCCGTTTTTAAAAGAGTCGATTGAAAGTATATTATCGCAATCGTTCAGTGATTTCGAATTTATTATTATAGATGATGGCTCAGGCGATGATGCCTCGCGGTTAATAAATATATACTCGGCAGAAGATTCAAGGATTAAGGTATTTAGGAATGAAGTTAATATGGGGATTGTTTTTTCCCTTAATCGAGGTTTAAAGGAATGCTCTGGAGATTATATTGTAAGGATGGATGCCGACGATATTGCAATGCCGGATAGGCTAAGAAAACAGGTTAACTGGATGGAGTCCAATCCCGATATCTGTGTTTCGGGAGGGGCTTTGTCATATATCAATGCTATTGGTAACGATTTAAATCTAGTCAGATATTGCGATCTTGGTAGAAAATTAAGCAAGTGCCCATTATTACATCCTACGGTTATAATTAGGCGTGGAGTTCTCACCCGGCATGGGCTTTGTTATTTGGAAAAATATCGTTTCGCAGAGGACTATTTTCTCTGGTTACAACTAAGCCAATTCGGAAAAATTTCTGCGATTAAAGATGTTGTAGTGAAATACCGTTTAAACAACCAGGCTACCAAAGTCAAGCGGCTCAAGAGTTCTCTTTTAGCCACCTTAAAAGTTAAAAAAGATGCGGTTTTTATTTTAAATATTAAACCAAGTTTAAGAGACGCCGGGATGGTGCTCGTAGAATTAATTTTATTAATCTTGCCCGCGCGTCTCGTATGGCAACTATACTTAATGACTACTTTTAAAAAAGGAACCAAGGTTATCCTATGAAAATCTTATTTCTTATTCCGCCTGCTTTAGATAATGCGCCTCCGGCAGAAAGGATATTTGGCTGTAATTACGGGATTTATGCGCAGCCTAATATTTTTATCCTGTACCCGGCAACAATTTTAAAAAATAAAGGCTATGATGTAAGTTGTATAGATTTTACAGTCGGGAATAAAAATATGGATTTTAATAAATTTTGCAAAGAGAATGATTTTGATATTGTTATATTTTATAGCGTCTTTTTGTCTAAAAAAACCGACCTCATCGCAAGGGACATGTTGCATAAAAGCAATAGTAACCAGAAATTCATTTTTATGGCAACTGAGCCTACTGCTTCACCTGATGATTTTCTCGATAAGGATACTATAGTAATAAGGGGAGAGCCGGAATCACGAATCGCCAAGATTGTTGAAGTCCTGGAAAATAAGAGAGGCATGGGGCATCTTCAAGATATCCCGGGAATCTCTTTCCTTAAAGAAGGTAAAAATATTCATCAACCAGGATACGAAGTAATAGAAGATCTCGATGAGTTGCCTTTTCCTGATAGGCGGCTTTTTAATTATCGGGAATACTATAATCCTAAGCTAAGTTTGCAGCCTTTTACAACAATAGTCGCTTCGCGAGGCTGCAGCTTCAACTGTAATTTCTGTGTGCCGAATTCAATGGATTTTTCCAGGGAAATAGAATTTAAGCGTCAAAATAAGATGTCTAAACCTCCTGTAAGGCTCAGGAGCCCGCAAAATATTATTGCCGAATGCTCTATGCTTAAACAGGCCGGATATAAATCAATTTCTTTCCTGGATGATCAATTTGTCTGGGGAGAAAAAAGGACCATCGAGATTTGCCAGGGCATAGCTCCTCTTAAGTTGGAGTGGTCATGTTTGGCCCGTGCAGATATGTTACAGGATAAAGCAGTAGTTGAGGCAATGGCTTCTGCAGGATGCAAGGTTGTAGCCATGGGAATCGAATCATTTAATCAAGAAATTATTGATTATGTAAATAAAGGTTGCCTGGTAGATAAGTTTTATTCGGCAATTAAAAACCTTAAAAAAGCAGGAATTGAAGTTGAGTTAAATATTCTGATAGGTTCCAGCCCCTTGGAGACAAAAGAAACTATTCAAAAAACTTTTCAGGAAGTGATCAAGCTCGAACCTAGTTATGCCTTATTTTCTGTTTGTACGCCATTTCCTTATACTAAATTTAATGAAAAGGCAAAAAAAGAAGGCTGGATGGTAAAACCTGAATATGAAGCGATAGACCCGATAAAAGAATCGTTTATTTCCTATCCCCACCTTACTAAAAGTGATTTAGAAGAGGCAATCAGGCAGATGTATTTGCGGTATTATTTCAGGCCAGGATATATTTTAAAAAAAATTTGCCGCTTTAAGAATATAAAAGAATTATCCAACAAGATCAAGGCGGCCAGGATAATTTTAAAGTACTTTGTTTATAAAAAATAGCTTATTCAATGGTTATTATCTAAGCATATGAAAATCTGTTTTATCACCACTACATATTCTCCAGCGGTTTTGGGCGGAGCAAATGTATACGTAGAAAGGGTAGCTAGGGGGCTGTCGTTAAATGGCAATGAAGTCATTGTCATTACGATAGACCACCATGAAAGCGTACCTGTTAAGAATGAGCAGAATATAAAGGTATATAAGTTTTTTCCTTGTAACATATCGACATTCAGTAAAATTGGCAAAGCGTCATTCATACAGCAGGGAATATGGACCTTATTGGATATCTATAGCCCCTATTCTTACATGAAGATAAAAAATGTATTAAAAAGAGAAAAACCCGATGTTGTGCATATACATGCCCCGTTAGATGTTACAATGTCTAGTTTTGATGCGGTAAAGAGCCTTGGCATGCCTTTGGTGTTTACCCTTAATGATTATCTTTTATTGTGCCGCAGGATCGTGCTTTTGCATGGCTTTAAAATTATGTGCACAAACCAAAATATGCACCCTTTATGTAAAATCTACCGGTTTTTTAGCAAGAAAACCGTTTGCAATAAGCCCGATGTTGTTATAGCGCCGTCAAACTTTGTTTTAGAGCTGTTTAAAAAGAATGGGTTTTTTAAGTCTTGCAAGTCCATCATACTGCCTTACGGCATAGAAATAAATGATTCTTACCTATCAAAAAAAGAAAAAAAAAGCGGTAACTTCAACATATTATATGTCGGCAGCTTAACAAGCCACAAAGGAGTCCAGATTTTAATAGAGTCGGTGAAAGGAATTGAGAATAAAAATTTAAGATTAAATATTGTCGGTGACGGGAATTATAAAAATAGCTTAATTGAGTTAGCAGGAGACGATGAAAGGATAATTTTTCACGGTAAAATAAATAATGATGAAATTGGTAGTTTTTATAACAATGCGAATGTGCTAGTTGTGCCTTCGATTTGGTATGAGGTGCTAGGGATTGTAATTTTAGAGTCATTCAGGGCCGGTGTGCCAGTGGTTGGCTCTCGAATCGGTGGTATCCCGGAAGTCATTAAAGATGGCTACAATGGTTATCTATTTGATGCTGGGGATACTCTTGGTTTAAAGAAAATTTTAGAAAATTTAATTGAAAACCCGGAGGAATTAGCGATATTAGGCCGTAACGCTCATGAGTCTGTGTTAAAATATGAAATGCAAGGGCATCTAAAAAAATTAATAGAAATTTATAAGGAGGCGAGTGATATTAAAAATGCTAAAAGGCATATTAATCAATAAAATATTACATAAGTTGGGTTTAAAATTATCACTGATTTTCGAACGGCATCTCGATAAAGAAGATAAGCCTTTTTTGGAAATATATAATAAGTCCAGGCCTTATACCATGACATCAATCGAGAGGGTTTATTCTTTATATAAGGCAGTTGAATATATTGTTAAACTCAAGGTTCCTGGAGATATGGTGGAATGCGGAGTCTGGAAGGGCGGAAGCTCCATGGCAATAGCATCTACTCTGTTAAAAATGAATGATACAACAAGAAAGATTTATCTTTACGATACTTATGCAGGTATGAGCGAGCCCACACATAAAGATGTTGACTTCCTGGGGCGTTTAGCAATTAAAGAGTGGGAGATCAATCAAGAAGATGATTTTAACAAGTGGGCTTATTCGGCGCTGGAGGAAACAAAGCGTAATTTATTTAAGACCGGCTATCCTAAAGAAAATTTGTTATTTGTTAAAGGAAGGGTTGAAGAAACAATTCCTAAAATAATTCCGGATAATATTGCGCTTCTGCGTTTAGATACAGACTGGTATGACTCAACTTACCATGAGCTTCGGTATTTGTTTCCGAGGTTATCAGTAAACGGTATAGTTATTATTGATGATTACGATTTTTTTAAAGGGCAAAGAGAGGCAGTAGATAAATATTTTAAAGAGAATAATATCAACATGCTTTTGAATATCATTGACGGTGCAGGAAGAATTGGGATAAAAATTAAATAATGAAAAGAATCCTTGTGACGGGAGCTAATGGGTTTGTAGGCCAGGCATTGTGCCGGGCATTGAACGGAAACGGTTATTTTATACGCGCGGCGGTGCGCTCTAATGAAAAATTAGCGCAGTTACCTGAGGGGGTAGAATATTGTATAGTAGGAGAAGTTGGCTCGGGTACAGGGTGGAGTACGGCATTAGAAGGTATTGATACCGTGATTCATCTGGCTAGCCGGGTGCATCTAATGCAGGATAATTCCAGTGACGCTCTGTCAGAATACCGCAAAATAAATACTGCGGGAACCAAACGTTTGGCAAGTTTAGCAGCTCAATCCGGGGTATCGCGCTTTATATTTTTAAGTTCTATTAAGGTTAATGGCGAATATACCGGTGAAGGCAATGCAGGGTCTTTTTGTGAAACTGATACCCCTGACCCACAGGATAACTATGCTGTTTCTAAGTGGGAGGCAGAGCAGGCATTAACCGAGATAGGCAAGGAATCCGGCTTAGAGACTGTGATCCTAAGGCCTCCGCTGGTCTATGGCCCCGGCGTTAAAGCAAACTTTCTTTCATTGCTAAAAATTATAGATTCCGAGGTCCCCTTGCCATTTGCTGCTATTAAAAGTAAACGCAGTTTTATCTATCTTGGCAATCTCGTGGATATTATTTCAAAGTGTATAATGAGCCCGAAGGTATCTGGCCAGACTTTTTTAGTAAGCGATGGTGAAGATATTGCTATCCCGCAGTTAATGAAAACAATAGCAAAAAGCATGGGCCGTGATCCGGTATTATTACCAATCCCCGTCGGATTTTTAAAATTATTTGGGAGAATTAGCGGTAGGAAATCAAAAGTAGGCCGTCTAGTGAGACCCCTGGTTATAAATAACGGAAAAATTGTTGGGGCCTTGAATTGGAAAGCCCCATATTCATTGAGTGAGGGAATAGAGTTAACTGTTAAATCTTATCTTGATTCAAAATGAAAAGAATATTCGATTTATTTTTAGCGTTGATTCTATTTATTGTTTTTTTAATACCGATGCTATTTGTTTCCCTTTTAGTCATGTTGACGTCTAAGGGGCCGGTATTATATTTATCTGACAGAATAGGAATCAATAATACGATTTTCAAAATGGCGAAGTTTAGGACTATGAAGTTAAATTCGCCTGCTCTTGCCACGCACCTTTTGGAAACCCCGGATATGTTTTTGACTGGGATAGGTGGATTTTTAAGAAAAACCAGCATCGATGAACTACCGCAGTTAATTAATATTATTAAAGGCGACATGAGTTTCGTTGGTCCCAGGCCAGCCTTATTCAACCAGTATGATTTAATCGAATTAAGAAGCAAGAAGAATATCCATAGAATTATTCCTGGTATTACTGGATGGGCGCAGATTAATGGCAGAGATGATCTGCCTATTCCGGTTAAGGTGGATTTCGACGAATATTACTTGAAGAACCGCTCTTTTTTTCTAGATTTAAAAATTTTAGTATTAACAGCGTTAAAAGTCTTAAAAAAAGAGGGAGTTTCTCATTAATAACACTAACAGCATGATAGATGAATAAAGATACCCGGCCAAAACTATCCGTAATTATTCCGACTTATAATTCCCAGTCTAGTATTGAGAAATGCTTGAATTCAATTTTAAATCAGGATTATCCAAAATTAGAGGTGATAGTTGTTGACGATGCATCTAAGGACGAAACTTTAAAAATAATTTCAACATATCCCGTAAAATTGATTTCTAATCCTGCTAATTCCGGTGCAGCCTATTCTAGAAATCTGGGTGTAAAGAATATGGATACTGAATCGGAAATTATTGTTTTTGTAGATAGTGATATTATGGCCCCAGCTACGGCAGTTTCAGCTGCGGTAAAGGATTTTTTAGATAAGCCAGAAATTTTAGCAGTAGGCGGCATATATTCTCAAAACAGCCGGAATTTAAATTTTATTAGTGATTTTAAGAATATGGATCTTGCATATAGGGGCGGCCTATGCACCCAGTATGTAAAATATCTAGGAAGTTTTTTCCTTGCTATAAGAAAAACAAGTTTTCTAGAATCCGGTGGTTTTTTAACCGATTTTTCCGGAGCGAGTGTTGAAGATATTGAATTTGGCTACAGAGTCACAAAAGGGGAAGCTTCAATGTATATCGACAAAAAAATATTACTGGACCATCTGAAAACTTATACGCTTTTTACTATGCTCAAGACAGATTTTAAACGAATCATCAATATGATAAAGGTTATAAAAAAATCTAAAGGCCATTATAAGGCAGGGGAGCATGCGCCACTGCCTTACATGATCAATCTTTTTTTTCCGGGTTTAATTTTATTAGCGGCAGTAATAGAAATTATATTTAAATTGAAATGGCTGACTTTGTTGGCTGTATCGATTTTTATAATTAATAATTCAGTTTTTTTATATTTTTTATTAAAAAAGAGGGGATTTATTTTTAGCATCAAAAGTGTATTTGTTTTATTTACTGAATATCTAGCAGTAGAAATTGCAATCTTGTCATCATTTTTTACCGCCTTCTTAAAACAGAGGCCTATTTAATAATGCAAAAATTATTTTTAAACAAGATTTTTAACAAGGCAGGTTCACCGATCCATCTGATCTGGTTTATTACCTCTAGGTGCAATTTAGCGTGTTCCCATTGTTTTTATTATTCTCAAAATACAAACAAGCAAAACGAATTAGGTTTTGAAGAGATAAAAAAGATAATATTAAAATTGCCTCCTTTATTATCAGTCAGCCTAACCGGAGGAGAGCCGTTTTTAAGGGAAGACCTTTTTGAGATAGTCGATTTATTATCTAAAAGAAGAGTAACAAAAAATATAGTATTGTACTCCAATGGTTTTAATACAGAGGATATTTTAAAAACCACCGAGAAGATAGTATCCGATTGTTTAAAAACTAATATATTTTTAGGAATCTCAATTGACGGTTTTGAGGAAGAACACGATAAATATAGAAATAAAATTGGTTCTTACAAAAAGGTAATAAATACCCTGGGAGGATTAAAAAAACTGCAAAATAACTTTTCAAATTTTAATGTTGGCGTAGGAATTACATTGCATAGAGGCAATCAAAATATTATAAAGGAATTAAGGGATGACATTTATGCTAAATTTAGAATTAACCCCGGTATTACTATGATAAGAGGAACCCCCAGGCTGGGAGATTTAAAAAATGTCGACGCCAATATTTATAAAGAAATAATCGAAAAAATTGAATACGATAGGCTTCATGCTAAACAAAAAAGTTTGATGCATTTCTTTATTGGAGCAAGGGAAGTTTTAGGGCAGAAACTCGCTTTCGAAAGCTTTATTAAACATTCGAGGTCGTACGATTGCTATGCCGGTTTACTTATGGGGGTGATCTATGAAAATGGCGATGTTTATCCCTGTGAGATGCTGCCGGATTATAAAATGGGAAATCTGCGTGATTTTGATTACGATATAGGTAGATTATGGCGAAATGCAACCGCTGATAAAGCCAGAATCTGGATTAAAAATAGGAAGTGTTTCTGCACATACGAATGTCAGTATACCTGTAATACCCTTTACAATATTAAGTTTTTACCGTATTTTTTCCGGCATTTTTTAAAGTACGTAAATTCGTTATTCTCGAAATAAAACTGATTGCTAAGCTTTAGCGATTATTATATAATAGCCACACTATTTTTATTAAATGAAGAAGTGAAAAAATGAAATATTATATAAAAAGACAGATTGAAAGTACTTTTTTGAAATACCGCAGGCTGATTATAATTTTTTTCCATCTTATTTTGATATCGGCTGCTTATATCCTTGCCTTTTTAATTCGTTATGATCTTAAGCTTGACCAAAACGTTTCATCGCTTATCTTACAGACTATTCCGCTTTTACTTATCGTAAAGGTTTCTGTTTTTTATTATTACGGTTTATTTTCCGGGCTTTGGCGATATGTCAGCATTGATGATTTCTGGCAAATAATCAAGGCAAATAGCGTAGCCACAATTTTATTTATTTTAGGCAATATTTTTATTTACGGTTCTTATAACTTACTCCGTTCTGTAATCGTGATGGATTTTATTGTTTGCACAGGTTTAATCTCCAGTGTACGTTTTTTTACCCGCTTGCTTAAAGAGAGATACAAGCATAGTTTTTTACAGAAACAAAAAAAAGTATTAATTATTGGCGCAGGGCAGGCGGGGATCCTAACGTTAAAAGAATGTTATAATAACCCAAGCATGGGCCAGGTTATAGGGTTTATTGACGACGATCCATTAAAACAAAAGGAAAGAATTTACGGGAAAAGAGTTTTAGGTGACCGTCATCATATTGCGGACGTTGTAAGCAAGTTCAATGTGGAAGAAATAATCTTGGCCATCCCCTCATCTAGTGGCAAGGTCATCAGGGAAATCATATCTTATTGTCAGATACCGAACGCTAAGCTAAAAATTGTCCCCGGCCTTCAGAAGATTATAGACGGTGATTTAGAAGTAAAGTCCAGAGACGTGAAGCCTGAGGACCTTTTAGGCAGGGAGACGGTTAAAATTAACGAAGCGGAGATAAATTCTTACATTAAAAATAAATGCGTTTTGGTTACCGGAGCAGGTGGTTCAATCGGTTCAGCGCTATGCAGGCAAATAATACATTTTAACCCGAAGTTATTAATTTTATTGGATTATAATGAAAATAATATTTACTTTTTACAGGTCGAGTTCAGGACTAAATACCCAAATGCTGAGATAAAAACATTCATCGGAGACATAAAAGATGTGGGGCTTTTAAAATATATATTTTCTACTTACCGGCCCCAGGTAGTATTTCATGCGGCAGCACATAAACATCTTTCGTTAATGGAAGAAAACCCTACGGCTGCCGTAAAAAACAATATAATTGGTTCAAGGAATATTATGTATGCCGCGAACCACTACAAAGCGGAGAGGTTTGTTTTGATTTCTACAGATAAGGCGGTAAACCCTTCCAGTATTATGGGTGCGACCAAAAGAATCAGCGAAATGGTATTGCAAGCCAAAGCAAAGACCGCTAAAACAAAATTTATGGCAGTTCGTTTTGGAAATGTCCTTGGTTCTAACGGCAGCGTAGTGCCGCTTTTTAAAAAACAGATTGAAGAAGGCGGCCCTATAACCGTTACCCATCCGGATGTAAAAAGATATTTTATGAGCGTAAATGAAGCAGCGCAGCTGGTCTTACAGGCAGGCGCGATTGGCATTGGGGGAGAAATATTTATTTTAGATATGGGAGAGCAGATTAAAATAGTAGATTTGGCCAGGAATTTAATCATGTTGTCCGGGCTTAAGCCGGATGATATACCGATCAAATTTATCGGCTTACGGCCAGGTGAAAAGTTAGCTGAAGAAATGTTTTTTGATATTGAAAAGGGCCTTACTACAAAACACAACAGAATTCATATTGTTCAACCAAATGATTTTGATCCGCACCGGCTAAGATCACAAGTTAGAGAGCTCGAACAATTAGCGAATGACCTTCAAGATAGCAAAATCGTCAAAAAAATTTGCGAGCTTGTCCCTTCGTGCAGTGATGGCCATAATCTTAACAGGTTAAATCGGAATAATATTTAAATAACAATGAAAAAAGCTATTTTCATATTGAACAGGCTACTTTTAATAAACCTTTGCGTATTTGTTTTGTTATCTTATCATTTTAAGCTGCTGGTAAAAATAAATTTAGGTATTGGGATGGCACTTTTTATCTCGATAATCATTTTAGAACTAAGATTTCCCCTGAAAAAAAAATTAGCTTTGCCGGAATCGCTTAGATATTTGTCTGGAAATCCGTTATTTAAGCCGGTATTTATTTTTTTATTAAGCGCCATAGTTTCTACGATTTTTAGTATTAATTCGGCATACAGCCAACGAGTTTTATTTGAACGTTTCTTTCCTTATTGTCTTTTTTTTATCCTTGGATGCTACCTGGCTAGATCTAAAAAACAGCTGCTTATTTGTATTATATTGTTTATGCTAGGTGGCTTAGTTATAGGCATTATAGGGCTCAAGGAATACATCTATTTCCCTTTGGCAGGGCGCCTCTATCTGCTTTTTGGTAAACCTTTTAACTTCACGCCATTTATATTATTCTTTTTACCTTTAAGTTATACAATTGCCTTTTTTGCAAAGAATAAATCCTTAAAGTTACTGGCTACAGTGAGCATCGTTGTCTGGGCATTATGTTTTTATTGGAATAATTCCCGTGCAGTTTGGGTTGCTGCGCCTCTGGCATTATTGGCAATTTCTTTCTTAAAAAGTAAGAGGTTGGCAGGAATTTTATTAATAATTTTAGCGTCTTTCTTTTTATTATCATCCGTTTCTTTCAAAGAAAGGGCCAGCACGACTTTAAATACTCTTACATGGGGAGGAAGGCTCGATCTGTATGATTCAGCGGTTAAGATCTATAAGGATTTTCCCGTTTTTGGAGCCGGTTTAGGTACGTATCATAAACTTCTCCAAAAATACCAGTTAAAACCGGTTGAGCATCTACATGCCCATAATGTCTATTTAGAAATTGCCGCAAATATGGGAACATTCGGGCTTCTGTCATTTTTATGGATTTTTATAGTTTTTTTCTTTATTCTTTTGAAAAAAAGGCCTATATGGAAAAAACGGCCTGCGGAGGAACAGGCGATTTTGTTGGGGTTATCGGCTTCTATTCTTGCCAGCCTGATTGTTGTTTTTGCAACAACAATTATTATTGTAGGCCTCCAGGATTCCGCAATCTTTTGGTTTTTCTTAGGCGCAGCCTCGGCAATACTTTAAGATACATTAAGAAGAGGGGAAAATAATGAAAAAAGCTCTTATTACAGGCATAACCGGACAAGATGGTTCTTATTTGGCGGAATTCCTTTTAGAAAAAGGCTATGAAGTTGCAGGGATAGTCAGGCGCGTTGCATTAGAAGATCCTGCGCATCGGCTTTGGCGCATAAGGCATATTCTAGATAAAATTAAGCTTTATTCTGCTTCTTTAGAAAATTATCCAAGCATCTTTAATGTTATCGAGAAAATAAAGCCAGACGAATGCTACCATCTAGCAGCACAAAGTTTTGTCAGTTACTCATTTGAAGATGCCTTTTCCACGTTTAATACGAATATTAATGGTACACTTTTTTGTTTATCTTCGATTAAAGAAAGGGCGCCTAAGTGCAAATTTTATTTTGCCGCTTCTAGCGAAATGTTTGGTTGGGCTAAAGAAACGCCTCAAAATGAATTTACACCGTTTCATCCGCGTTCTCCATATGGGATTTCCAAGGTTGCAGGTTTTGACTTGACGCGTAATTATCGTGAGGCCTACGGCCTCTTTGCGCTTTCAGGAATTCTTTTTAATCACGAAAGCCCGAGAAGGGGTTTCGAATTTGTAAGCAGAAAGATTTCCAGCACTGTTGCAGAAATTAAATTAGGACTCTCTAAAGAATTACGTATCGGTAATTTAGAAGCTAAACGTGACTGGGGTTTTGCAGGTGATTATGTAAAGGCAATGTGGCTCATGCTTCAACAGGATAAACCGGATGATTATGTAGGTGCTACCGGAGAAACCCATTCGGTTAAAGAATTTATAGAGGTAGCGTTCAGACATGTCGGCCTAGATTGGAAGAAATATGTAATTATTGATAAAACCTTCTATAGGCCTGCCGAAGTGAATTTACTGAAAGGCGACTTTAGCAAGGCGAGAAAAGAACTTAAATGGAAACCAACTGTAAAATTTGAAGAGTTAGTTAAAATGATGGTAGACAGTGATTTGGGAAGATTAAAGAAAATATAAATTTGAAAACCTTTGACAAAAAGCATAAATTAATATATATTAAGTTTTCTTGCAAAAGGAAAAATTATGGACAAGTTGACTCTCAAGGGGCTTGATTTAAAAAACAAAACAGTATTAATGCGCGCGGATTTTAATGTGCCGCAGGATGCGAATCTTGCGATTACTGATGATACGCGAATCAGGGCAACTCTGCCTACTATAAAATATATTATGCAAAATGGCGCAAAAAAGCTTGTTTTAATGAGCCATTTGGGCAGGCCGGATGGTAAAGTAGTGGCAAAATATAGCCTTAAGCCGGTGGCAGAGAGATTAAAAGAATTGCTGGGAGAGCCGGTTAAATTCTTAGATGATTGCGTTGGAGATGCTATCAAACAGGAAATCACACAGGCAAAAGAACGGATTATTTTGTTAGAAAACTTGAGGTTTCATGCTGAAGAAGAGGCAAATGATGCGAAATTTGCTAAGGACCTCGCTTCTTTAGGAGACCTTTTTATAAATGATGCCTTTGGTACGGCCCACCGAGCCCATGCCTCAACTGAAGGAGTTACACACTATCTTAAGTCTGCGGCTGGTTTTTTGTTAGAGAAAGAAATCGAATATTTAGGTAATGCCGTAGAGAATCCAGAAAAACCCTTTATGGTAATTTTGGGGGGAGCTAAGGTTTCTGATAAAATCGGTGTAATTGATAATTTACTGCCTAAATGCGAAGCAATTATAATCGGCGGAGGCATGGCATATACTTTTCTAAAGGCCCAAGGTAAGCAAATCGGAAATTCCAAGTTAGAAAAAGAGAAATTAGATTTAGCAAAGTCTATCTTAGAGAAGGCGGCTGCACTAAAAAAAGAGATTCTACTGCCCGTGGACAACGTGGTTGTTGAATCTATCGATATAGGTGCAAAAACTGAGATCTTCGGAGAGAATATTCCCGATGGTAAAATTGCTGTGGACATCGGTCCAAAAACAATTGAGTTATTTAAAGCAAAATTAAAACAGGCAAAAACAATAGTTTGGAACGGGCCATTGGGAATTTTCGAAATGGATGCCTTTAGTAATGGCACGAAGGAAATCGCAAAATTTATTACTACCATAGATGCTGTGACGATTATTGGAGGCGGAGATACCGCAGCAGCAGTGGCAAAGTTTAAATTAGATGATAAAATGACACATATCTCAACGGGAGGCGGAGCAAGCCTGGAATATTTAGAAGGAAAGAAGTTGCCGGGAGTAGCTGCTCTTACAGATAAATAAAATGCGTAAAATTATTATTGCCGGAAATTGGAAAATGTATAAGACTCTTCAAGAAGGGCAGGATTTAGCAGTTGCCTTAAGGAGGGATCTTTTTAAAGTGGAGGATGTGGAGATCGTAATTTGTCCGCCCTTTACATTACTTGCATATTTGGCAGATGCATTAGAAACAAGTAATATTGGTTTAGGTGCCCAGGATGTTTATTGGCAGGAAGAAGGGGCCTTTACCGGTGAAGTTTCCCCTAAAATGCTTAAGGATGCTGGAGTAAAATATGTAATTATTGGCCACTCTGAACGCAGGCAATTCTTTGGCGAGACCAATGAAACAGTGAATAATAAAATCAATGCCGTATTAAAACTCGATTTGACTCCGATTATGTGCGTGGGCGAGACATTGGCAGAGCGGGAAAAGAACCTGACCTTTAAAATTTTGGAAGATCATGTGCAGAACGGGCTTAAGGGCATAAGCAAAGAAGACATGGAAAAGATCGTTATCGCCTATGAGCCTGTTTGGGCAATCGGCACGGGGAAGACCGCCACTAGCGCCCAGGCACAAGAGGCACATAAATATATTAGACAATTGTTAGCAAAGATGTATGATGGGGAAGTAGCGAATTCAGTGAGAATCCAATATGGCGGAAGCGTTAAGCCGGAGAATACCGCAGAGTTAATAGCTCAACCTGATGTTGATGGCGCATTGGTAGGCGGGGCAAGTCTTAAGGCAGAATCTTTCGTAAGTATTGTTTTAAAAGCAGGAGAAGTAAAAAAATGATGACTATAATTATAGCTTTACATGTGATTGTTTGTATTTTTCTGATCGGCATAATCCTGATTCAGGCCGGACGCGGTGGAGGCCTGGTTGAAGGTTTTCAGGGTGTGGAATCGATGTTTGGCACCAAGACAAATTCATTTTTAACCCGCACTACTACCGTACTTTCAATTTTATTTTTTCTTACATGCTTAAGCCTGGCATTTTTATCGGCAAAGCAGGGAAAATCTTTAATGCAAAGTATTAAATCCCAGCCAGTAAAAAATGCGGCTACAGCACAACAGGCCGAAACCAAAGCTCAGGGCCAAGCGAGTAGCCCTGCTCAGCCTGCGGCTCAGGCCAAAGAACAGGAACAAGCAGCAAAGGAACCACCCGTAGCTACCCAAGCAGCTACAGCAGAGGCTGCCGCGCAAACAAAAGCTAAATAAAATTGGATACCCTGGTTTAACTTTTTTTAAAACTACCGCTTTGTAAGCGGTAGTTTTTTTATGCCTTATGAAAAATAAAAATCTATTTTGGATCTATTGTTTAAGTAGTGCAGTTTACTTCACCCAGGGCATTGAAGCCCTTCCTTCGCAAGGCCTTTTTTATTATCTTAAAGAAACACTGAATTTCTCGCCTGAAAAGATCATGGTGATTTCCAGTTTTAATGTCTTTGCATGGCTGATAAAACCAGCGATTGGCTATGTGATCGATAACTTCTTCACTAAGAGAATTTGGATTTTTATTGCCTTGGCCCTAGACATAATTTTGGTTTTATTTTTAGGTTTATTGGCGTTGCCCTTGGTGGTGCTTATTTCGATTATCGTTTTAAATTCTACTAATGCGGCCTTTCGTGATGTAGCAGTAGACGGAATAATGTGCGTGGAAGGAAAAAAATTTAGCGCCACGGGAAAGATCCAGAGTATTCAGTGGATCTCAATTTCCGTTGCAGGTTTAATTACTGGCGTTGGCGGCGGGTTTGTTGCAGAAATTTGGGGCTACCGCGGAGGATTTCTTTGTCTTGTTCCCGTATACTGCCTGGTTGGCCTGGCTGCATTTCTTTATCATGAAGAGCGCGTTATTAATAAGGCCAGGCCTGCATTTCTGCCTGAGATGAAAATTCTTTTTAGCCAGAAGAAATTACTCATCGTCGGCTTGTTTATTCTCTTGTATAAATTTTCTCCATCTTTTGGCACACCGCTTTTTTTTATTCAGAGGGATCAGTTTCACTGGAGCAAGATTTGGATAGGTTCATTAGCCACTATAAGCACTATTTTCTCGATTATCGGCTCAATTCTATATTTTAAATTCAGCCAAAAAATAAATATAAAAAAATGGCTGTTTATTTCCGTATTTTTAGGGGCCATTACTTCTCTAAGCTACCTTTACTATACGCCGGTTACGGCAGTTATTTATGATATTGTTTATAGCCTTGTGGGAATGTTCATATTCCTTATGGTGATGGATTTTATGGCAAGGAGCTCTGTAAAAGGACTGGAGGCTACTTCTTTTGCCTTATTGTGCAGTTTTAGTAACTTAGCTTTAGTAGCAAGCAACCTGTCCGGAGCGTTCCTCTTGCCGCGCATAGGTTTAAATTGGCTGATTATTATTTCATCTCTCACCAGCTTTTTGTGTTTACCACTAATTAAAAGAATCGAATAATAAATCAAATTAGTCTTGAAGCAAGCTAAACTTGGTAGTATAATTTAAGGCATGTCAGAACTCACTAGAATATTTATACTTACATTCATCCCTTTATTTGTAGCCATTGATGCGATTGCCAATATCCCGATTTTTCTCTCTATTACCGAGGGGACTGGTGAAAAGCAGAGGAAAAGGATAGTCAGAGATGCCGTTATCACTGCCACTGCAGTTGCTATTATTTTTATGTCTATCGGTAAGGGGACATTGGTAATTTTGGGAATTAGCATCCCTGATTTTCAGATTGCAGGCGGTTTATTGTTATTTGTCATTTCAGTCAAGCTCTTGATGCCGGATTATCAAAAAAGTGCACTAGCCCATTCACACGATAAGGAGGTGGGCGTTTTTCCATTAGGCACGCCGTTAATTACCGGGCCGGCAGTATTAACAACTACATTAATCTTGCTTGATACATTTGGTTTACTGGCAACCTCTATCGCATTAATATTGAATATGCTTATCGTTTGGCTAACACTTGCAAAAGCAGACCTGATTATGAAAATAGTCGGCCCTAGCGGCATCAGGGCATTTTCAAAAATTATGTATATCTTACTAGCGGCGATCGCAGTGATGATGGTAAGAAAAGGAATAATAGGAGCGTTTCTGAAATGATGAAAAAAGTCCTCACCTTTATTATGGCAGGCGGCAAAGGAGAGAGATTATTTCCTCTGACCAAGGATCGCACGAAACCAGCTGTTCCTTTTGGAGGCATGTACCGGATTATTGATTTTACTCTCAGTAATTGCATTAATTCAGGGTTGCGGCGTATCTATGTACTTACACAATATAAATCAGCTTCTTTACAGAGCCATATCCGTTTGGGCTGGAATTTTCTTCCTTCAGAATTGGAACAGTTTATAGAGTTACTGCCTGCACAGCAAAGAGTTGGTGATTCTTGGTACCTGGGTACAGCAGATGCTATTTATCAAAACCTTTATACTATGGAAATGGATCATCCTGACGAGGTCCTGATTTTGGCCGGAGACCATGTCTATAAAATGAATTACTACAATATGATTGATTTCCATCGCGAAGTAGATGCCGATCTTACAGTGGGAGTTGTGGAAATTGATAGAGATAAATCTTCCCAGCTAGGCGTGGTTGAGGTTGATAATGTGGGCAGGGTGCGCGGTTTTGAAGAAAAACCCACGAAACCTAAGACTATCCCGCAGCATCCGGATAAAGTTTATGCCTCGATGGGTATTTATGTATTTAAAACCTCGAGCCTGATGCAAGAACTTCATGAAGACGCAAAAAAGACCTCCTCTGCGCATGATTTCGGAAAAGAAATTATCCCGCAGATGATAAAAAAAGGCTACAAGATCGCAGCCTATAATTTTATCGACGAGAATAAAAAAGAGGCGAAATATTGGCGGGATATCGGGACATTGGATGCATATTACGAGGCGAATTTGGATTTAATTCAGGTTGATCCCGTGTTTAACCTTTATGATAAAGAATGGCCGATCAGAACTTATCAAGAGCAGTATCCTCCGGCTAAAACGGTTTTTTCTGGTGACGAAGTTACCGGCCGCGTGGGGCTGGTTTTGGATTCTATTGTTTCAGGCGGTTGTATTGTTTCAGGCGGCAGGGTACAGCGCTCAATTTTATCTCCCAATGTAAGGATTAATAGTTTCTGCCAAATTTATGATTCGATTATCATGGAGGGAGTAAATGTCGGCAGATATGCAAAAATTAAACGAGCGATTATTGATAAAGACGTGAATATCCCCCAAGGCATGGTTATAGGTTATGACCTGGAAGAGGATAAAAAAATGTTTGCGGTCACTGAATCAGGAATCGTTGTAGTGGCCAAAAAAACGGAAATTAAGTAAAATGATTAGGAAAGCAAAAACCGGCGACATAAAAGAGATACAGGCGTTGATAAATTATTTTGCAAAAGAAGACTTGATGCTGCCGCGTTCTTTAAACGAAATCTATGAACAGATAAGAGACTTTTGGGTTTCTCAAGAAGGCGAAAAAATTATTGGTTGTGCGGCCCTGCATGTCTCCTGGGATGATTTAGCTGAAATAAGGTCACTTGCGGTACATAAAAATTGGCAGAGTAAAGGCATTGGCAGGAAATTAATATCTGCCTGCCTTAAAGAAGCCAAGGAGTTGGGTTCAAAGAAGGTTTTTGTTCTTACTTATCACCAGAAATATTTCCAAAAACAAGGATTTAAAAAAGTAAAACACGAAAACCTACCCCATAAAATTTGGGCAGAATGCATTAATTGCCCAAAATTCCCCAATTGCCAAGAAATCGCTTTATTAAAAAATATTGTCAAATAATTAATTTTATAGTAATATAGGATTTTATAATTTTGCTCCGGATATTACTATAAGAGGAAAATTGAGGAGGAAGGAATGGATTATTTATTAAGCGAAGAAGCGAAAATGGTACAGGAATTAGCGCGTAAGATTGCTGTTGAAAAAATTAAGCCTGTAGCGGCAAAGCACGATCAAACAGAAGAATATCCTTGGGAAATTATCAAGGTAGTTGGTGAAGCAGGACTTTTTGGTTTATTTATTCCGCAAGAATACGGCGGATTAGGGATAAATGTAATGAATCTTTGCCTGGCAACCGAAGAATTATCCCGTGCCTGCGGCGGAATTGCGGTTTGTTATGCTGCTTCAGCACTTGGAACATTCCCCATAGTTTTATTCGGTAACGAAGAACAAAAGAAAAAATACCTTCCGGATTTAGCTAGCGGTAAAAAGGTTGCGGCATTTGCTGTAACGGAACCAGAAGCAGGATCTGATGCCTCGGCAATCAAAACTACAGCTAAAAAAGTCGGCGATCACTATATCTTAAATGGCTTGAAACACTTTATTACAAACGGCGGCGATGCCGAGACATATGTTGTAATCGCGATGACAGATAAGGCTAGGGGCGCAAGAGGCGCTTCCGCATTTATCGTTGAAAAAGGTACTCCGGGTTTTAGTTTTGGTAAAAAAGAGGATAAATTCGGAATTCGCGCTTCTTCAACAAGAGAGTTAATTTTTACAGATTGTAAAATACCCAAAGAAAACCTACTCGCTAAAGAAGGTATGGGTTTTATTGTTACAATGAGGACGTTTGATATGTCCAGGCCAGGCGTTGCTGCTCAGGCCCTGGGGATTGCCCAGGGTGCCTTGGATTTAGCGGTTAAATATGCCAGGGAAAGGCACCAATTTGGTAAGCCGATTTCAAGTTTCCAAGGAATACAGTGGATGATCGCTGATATGGCAACGGAAATTGAGGCAGCCAGGGGACTGGTTTATTCAACCGCAAGAATGGTAGATGCAGGAATGACTGGAGTATCCAAAGAATCTGCCATGGCAAAGATGTTTGCTTCGGATGTGGCAATGAAGGTTTCAGTTGATGCATTGCAGATTTTTGGTGGGTATGGCTATATGAAAGATTATCCGATTGAAAAATATGTACGTGACGCGAAGATCACGCAGATTTATGAAGGAACAAACCAGATCCAACGCAATATTATTGCCTTACAGGTAATAAAGGAAGCAGCTAAATAACATGCATATTATCGTTTGCATAAAACAAGTACCGGAAACAACTGAAGTAAGGATTAACCCGGAAACCAACACGCTTATCCGCGAAGGCGTCAAATCAATTATTAATCCTTTTGATATGTATGCCATTGAAGAAGGAATCCGGCTCAAGGAAAAATTTGGCGGTAAAGTCACTGTGCTGACTATGGGCCCACCCCAAGCTGATGCTGCTTTAAAAGAAGCGATTTCTCTGGGTGCTGACGAGGGGGTCTTGGTTTGCGATCGCGCCTTTGCCGGAAGCGATACCTGGGCCACAAGCTATACTTTATCCGGAGCAATTAAAAAATTAGGGGCCTTTGATTTAATTCTTTGCGGTAAACAAGCCTCTGACGGAGATACTGCCCAGGTTGGCCCGGGAATTTCGACACATCTTGATATCCCTCAGGTTACATACGTCAAAAAAATTGAAGAGGTAAAAGATAATACCATGCGCGTAGAAAGAATGCTTGAAGAGGGTTTTGAAATTATTGAAACTCCTTTACCGGCTTTATTGACTGTAGTTAAAGAGATAAATGAACCGCGCCTTCCTTCATTAAGAGGAATGATGAAGGCCAAGACAGCAAAAATTATTAGTTTTACTCAAAAGGATCTTAATTTGGACCCTCAAAATATCGGACTTTGCGGTTCCCCGACCCAAGTAGTAAAAATTTTTACCCCTCCTCAACGTACAGGCGGACAAATTATTAGCGGTGAAATTCCCGAGATTACGGCTAAACTGGTTGAATTAATCAAAGATGAGGTGCATTAATGTCAATTCAAATTATTATAGAGAAATGCACCGGTTGTACATTATGCGTTAAGGTTTGTCCTTTTTCTGCTATCAGTATCAAGGATAAAAAGGCAATCATTGATCTGAATAAATGCAATCTTTGCGGTGCATGCGTGCCTGCATGTAAATTTAAGGCTATTCTATTAGAAAGGCCGGAAGCCCCAGCTTGCGCCTTGCCTAATATTAAAGATTATAAAGGTATTTGGGTTTTTATCGAACAAAAAAATGGCAAGATTCAGTCAGTCGCTTACGAGCTCCTGGGGAAAGCTAGAGAGTTAGCGAAAAAGTTGAATTGTGATGTGAGCGGTGTTTTAATCGGTAATAATTTAGCCGATCAATTAGACGAAATTGCTTGGCACGGTGCAGATAATATTTATTTAGTCGAGGCACCGGAGATAGCAAATTTTCAAGACGAACCCTACACTAATATTATAGTCAAATTAGTTCAAAAATATAGGCCGGAAATTTTGTTATGCGGGGCAACGGCTATCGGCCGTTCGTTAATTTCCCGGGTTGCGATTAATATAAAAGCCGGACTTACGGCTGATTGTACCGGCCTTGATATTGATCCGGAAAAGAAAATCCTTTTACAAACAAGGCCTGCCTTTGGCGGTAATATTATGGCTACGATTATTTCCCCGAACTACCGGCCGCAAATGGCTACTGTCAGGCACAAGGTAATGCAGCCGATGGAACCGGATAAAAAGAGAAAAGCCAAAATTATTAAAGAGAGTTTTGACAGCAAAATTTATTTTTCCCGTACAAAACTTTTAGATATCGTCGAAGAAGTTGAATCGCTGATAAATATCGCAGAGGCTGATATCATTGTCTCTGGCGGCAGGGGAATGGGGGCAAAAGAAAATTTTAAAATCATTGAGGAACTTGCTCATGTGATTGGAGGAGCTGTGGGAGCGTCCCGCGCAGCGGTTGATTCCGGTTGGATGCCTTATTCGCATCAAGTAGGCCAAACCGGCAGGACGGTTTCGCCTAAAATATATTTTGCCTGTGGCATATCAGGCCAAATTCAGCACTTAGTCGGAATGTCTTCTTCAAAAATTATCATCGCTATTAATAAAGACCCCGAAGCGCCGATTTTTAAGGTAGCCACTTATGGGATTGTCGGCGATTTGCACCAAATAGTTCCTGCTTTGACCAATAAATTCAAGGAAGTTTTAAGAAAGTAACACCTTCTGGAAAGAAAACGCTTTCTTTCCAGTCGAATTTACCCTTGAAATAATTAAAAAATATGTCAAAGTAGAGGTGGGGACGCTAGTTAAAAAACTATGGAAAACTTAGCGTTTACAGAAAAACGGACTTATCCAAGATTCAATGTAAGTATCCCTCTCAGTTGTTTCGATTTAAACTCCGATAAAAAAATCAACGCACAATCGCATGATATTAGCACAGAAGGACTTGGGATAATTGTTGTAAAGCCGATTCCTGTAGGAGCAGAATTAGATATCTGTATCCATATGCTGGATAACGGTGAAAAGATCTATCGCAAAGGAAAGGTTGTTTGGTCCAACGAGATTGATTCAGGTTCTTACAGGATAGGGATTCGGCTTGAAGAGCAAAAACTAGATCCTGTTCCCTTAGTCTTAAGAACAATCATGGCCCAAAAAGACTACTATTAAGTAAGACTTTTTTAAATAATAAAACAAGAGGCGCTTTAATTTTGTCTAAGAAAATTGAAGCGCCTCTTGTTTTTTATGTTTTAAATGGTATAATAATATAACTTTTTACTACAGGAGGGGGTAGCATGCCTACGTTACTTATAGTTGATGATGAGGCAGATGTAAGAGAATTCGCTGCTAATTTTTTCCGTCGAAGAAAAATTAATTGTTTAACCGCAGCCAGCGGGGAAGAGGCAATTGAAATTATACAAAAAACGGTTCCTGATTTAATTTTACTCGATATCAAGATGACCGGGATAGACGGTATCGAAACACTTAGGCGGATCAAGGAAAAGAACCGCGGAATCAAGGTAATCATGGTAACCGGTAAAAAACCCGAAGAAGAGGAATCGTTTGATAAATGTAAAGAATATGGTGCATGCGATTATATTCATAAACCTTTGGAATTGGACGAATTAGAGAAGGTAGTCATGAAGGAACTCAAATAAAACTTTCAAAAAATGAAAATAGATTATAAAAAAGAGCTAGAGAATGCAGCAAAAAGCATGATTCTTGTGCACGAGCCAACTGCCCTTATAAAGATGATTGTCAGGATGCTTGTGCAAAAAGTTAAAATTACTCATGCCGGAATACTTCTGTATCAAAAAGAAAAAAATAGTTTTATTCTTAATGTTTCCAGGGGAGATGTCGGCCATAAGATTCCGGCAGGATTTGCGCGAATGGATGAGGATAATCCGCTTATCCGTTTTTTCAAAGAAAAAAGACAAAAAGAAGTTTTTGGCGACGGCGCTTTAGTAGTAAGCGAGGCAAAGAAGAAATTAAAAAGAAATTTACCAAAAACCCTGAAAAGCCTTTTAATCAAGACCCTGTATCAGATGGAGATTTTTCAGGTTTCCATATGTATTCCCAGCTATTACAGGGATGATCTGTTGGCAGTTGTTTTATTAGGAAATAAACGTAACGGCAAGAAATTCGCTCAGGAAGAATTGGATTTTTTCGTTGCCCTGGCATCGGATGTAGCAATGGCAATTCGTAATGCCCAGTTATTTTCAGAGCTTGAAGAAGAACTGAACAAAAAATACCGGCTTTTTATTCATACAACCATTTCTTTAGCTGCGGCAATCGATGCCAAAGATCACTATACACATGGCCATACTGCGAGGGTTACGGAGCTAAGCCTCAAAATTGCCCATAAAATTATAGATAAAGATAAAAAGATTCTAAACCATAAAATGCTGGAACACCTGCAGATTGCAAGCCTTTTACATGATATTGGCAAGATTGGAGTTCCGGAATCGATTTTGAATAAAGAAGGCCCGCTGAATGAAGATGAAAAGGCAAAGATGCAAGAACATCCGGCCCTGGGCTCAACAATTTTAGATCCGATTGACGAATTAGAGGACGCAATACTGGGGGTTAAATACCACCATGAGAAATACGACGGTTCCGGGTATCCTGAAGGTTTAAAAGGAGAACAGATCCCGTTTATCGCAGCGATTATTGCGGTAGCGGATACATTTGACGCAATGACAACGGACAGGCCTTACAGAAAAGCCCTGAGCAAAGATCAGGCTGCCGGGGAAATTGAACGTGCAAGCGGAGAACAGTTTAATCCAAAAGTGGTACATGCTTTTGTAGATTTGTACAAAAAAGGCGAAATTTAATTATGGCTAAAAGAATTATTCTAATGTATATTTCGGAAGTCTCCGGTCATCATAGCGCCACAATTGCAATTGAAAAAGCAATAAAACAGATCGCGCCAGAGACAGAAGTTCTGAATATTAACGGCTTTAACTATACCAATCCTATCTCAGAAAAAATTATCAACCGTCTTTATATGATGGTCATTAAAAGGACACCTCAAATATGGGATTATCTCTATGATAACCCGAAAATTGTCAAGGCCCTGGAAAATATCAAAGCAAGCATACATAAATTCAATTCGCCTAAGTTAAAAAGGTTATTTAATAAATTCAAGCCGCATGTTGTGGCATGTACCCAGGCATATCCTTGCGGGATGGTTGCTGATTTTAAGAAGATTTATCATTCTGATATTCCGCTGGTCGCCGTATTGACTGATTATATACCTCATGCCTATTGGGTTTACGACACGATAAATTATTATGTGACTCCTTCGGAAGAAGTAGGCACCCGCCTTGCTCAAAGAGGTATCTCTGCGGACCGGATCAAGCCGCTGGGGATCCCTTTTGACCCAAAATTTAACGGCCCAATTGATCGAGAAATAATCTTCAAAAATTTAGGCCTGGACCCAAAGTTACCCACTATTTTGATCATGGGTGGCGGACAAGGCCTTGGCCCGATAAAAACAATTGTGGATTCCCTGGAAAAGGTAAAGATTAATTTTCAATCTATCGTAATTACCGGGAACAATAAAAAACTTTATAAATCATTGACCAAGAGGGCCGCTGAATTTAAAAGGAAAACCCTGGTTTTTGGTTACATGAATAACATAAACGAACTCATGGATATCTCCACAATGATAATTACTAAACCAGGCGGGATTACAACTGCCGAGGCCCTCTCCAAAAAATTACCCATGCTAATCATAAAACCAATCCCCGGACAAGAAATTAATAACACCATTTATCTCACCAGGATGGGAGCTGCTATTAAAGTCGATAACTTGGAAGATATTAACTTGAATGTCGAAGACTTGCTTTTACATCCTGAGGATTTGGCCTACATGAGTGAATGTTCGGCAAAAATCAGCAAACCCAACTCTAGTTTGGATATCGCTAAATTACTACTTAGTATTAATGAGTAATTATACATTGTACCGTATCGGTCAATTTATCTCTCTGAGCTTGCCTCTAAGCCTTGCCTACCGGGTTTCCATATTAATTTGCGATCTGCATTATCTTTTCGCGGCAAGAGACCGAAAAATGGTAACAGATAATTTAAGAAGCATTTTTCCCGAAATGGGGAAGAAAGAAATTAACCGTATCAGAAGAAATACCTTCCGTAATTTTGCCAAATATTTAGTAGATTTCTTCCGTTTCTCAAAACTCGATAACACTTATATAAACAAACATATCAAGGTCGAGAATAGAGAATTTTTAGATGAAGCGCTAAAAAAAGGCAAAGGCGCCATCACCCTTACTGCTCATTTAGGTAATTGGGAGCTGGGAGGGGTTATAATATCGTTATTAGGATACAATTTTTCAGCTGTTGCCTTGCCGCATCAAAATAAAAAGGTAAATGATTTTTTTAATAACCAGCGGGCAAGCAAGGGAATTAAGGTTATTCCTCTAGGCAATGCTGTCAGGCAGTGCTTGAGCGTGCTTAAGAATAACGAAGTATTGGCGCTTGTCGGAGATAGGGACTTTTCAGGGAAGGGCATAGTAATGGATTTTTTTAATCGGCCCACATTTTTCCCAGAGGGCCCTGCAGCATTCTCTCTTAAAACCGGCGCCTGCATAGTTCCGGGTTTTATGGTGAGAAACAGCAACGATGGATTTACTCTTAGATTCGAAAAGCCGCTCGAACTTGTAAGCACAGGAGATAAACAGAAGGATTTGAATAAAATCATAGGCCATTACAAACTTATCTTCGAAGATTATATCAGAAGATATCCGGACCAGTGGTACATGTTCAGGAGATTCTGGATAGAATGAAGCCTTGTATAGTTATCCCTACTTTTAACGAATCTAAGGCCATTGCCAAGTTAGTTTCAGAGATCCGTAATTTAAATCTTCCGGTTTTGGTCATTGATGATGGTTCATCTGATAACACTGCAGAAATCGCCCAAAAAGACGGGGCAGAAGTTGTAAGAAATGATCACAACCTGGGCAAAGGGGCCTCTCTTGCCAAGGGCTTCAGGTTGGCGCTAGAAAAAGGATACGATGCAGTCATCACTATGGATGGCGATGGCCAGCATCTACCGCAGGATTTACCGCTTTTTCTTTCAGCAGCAACTTTCCAAGGTAATGATATAGTTATTGGCAATAGAATGGTTGAAAATAAAACCATGCCATTATTACGCGTTAAGACAAACGAATTCATGTCCTGGTTGATTTCGATGCTTACTAAACAAGATATTCCGGATACCCAATGCGGTTTCAGACTGATAAAAAAAGAGGTCCTGGAGAAACTTGATTTGCGTACTTCAAATTATGATACAGAATCAGAAATTTTAATTAAAGCCGCGCGTCTCGGGTTTAAAATCATTTCTGTGCCGATAAAGACCGTTTATCAAGGCGAAAAGAGTAAAATCAATCCATTTACAGATACGATCAGATTCTTTAATTTAATCATTAGAGAATTATGGATTACAAAAAAATAAGGGATCAAATGGTCGACCAACAATTGGTTGGCCGAGGAATTAAAGACGCTAAAGTTATTGCTGCCTTTCGGGTAATTGAAAGGCACAAATTCGTTCCGCCTGAGCTCGAAGAAAAAGCCTATGAAGACCGGCCACTCCCGATTGGCGAAGGCCAAACCATATCACAACCCTACATAGTTGCCCTGATGAGTGAACTCTTAAAATTAACAGGGAAGGAAAAAGTCCTGGAGATAGGTACTGGATCAGGTTACCAGGCAGCTATTCTCGCAAAGCTAGCGAAATCTGTCTATACAATCGAGAGGTTTGCATTATTGGCAGACAGGGCCAAAGCAGTATTTCAGGGCCTAAATTTAACAAATATCGAATCTAAAGTTGCCGACGGAACCTCGGGCTGGCAGGAAGAAGCGCCTTTCAATTGCATACTTATCGCTGCTGCTAGTGAAGATGTGCCACAGGCTTTAATAAATCAGCTAGAAAACGGCGGCAGGCTCATAGCCCCCTTAGGAGGAAGCTTTTCTCAGGTGCTTACTCTTATAGAAAAAGAAAAAAGCGGTAACTTGAAGTCATCGCAAATTTGCGGATGTGTTTTTGTGCCTTTAGTCGGTACGAATTAAAACATAATAAAAATATGATCCAGGTATACACAGGAAACGGAAAAGGAAAATCTACAGCTGCTTTCGGCCTGGTACTAAGGGCAGTTGGTGCCGGCTTAAAAGTTTACATTCTCCAGTTTGCCAAAAAAGGATGTTTTAGCGAAATAAGGGCCCTAAAACAATTTAAGAATGTTAAAATTTGCCAATTTGGAAGTGCTTGCTTTATTAAAGGCAAGCCAACGGACAAAGACATCAAGCTTGCAAGGCAGGGCCTTGCTAAAATTAAGGAAATAATTAATAATAATAAGTATAATGTAGTTGTCTTGGATGAAATTAACAATATATTAAATCTTGGCATCCTCAAGCCAAAGGAAATTAAGGACGCCCTTAAACTAGCGCGCTCTAGAAAAGAGTTTATTCTCACCGGAAGAAATGCGCCGCGTGAAATCATTGAGTTTGCGGATTTAGTCAGTGAAATTAAAGAAATAAAACATTATTACCGCAAAGGCCAGAAGGCCCGTGAAGGTATTGAATTCTAAAATCGCATAAATTAACTTGACTTTTTATTTTGTCTGGTTTAAACTGTATTCACAATTTGAAAATATAGGAAGGGAAATCCGTCAAAATCGGATACAGTCCCGCTGCTGTAACTCGGGCCCTTAAAATCAAGGGCGCTCTATTAGTGTTTTATGCCACTGCCTGCAACATGTCTGGGTGGGAAGGCAACTAAAGAGAAAGAGGAGTCAGAATACCTGCCTATATTATAAAAGATACCTCGTGGAATGGGTGAAGCAAATCTGGGTGCAACCCGCCAAATTTTCTGGCGGGTTTTTTATTGGGGATCATTATTTTATGAAAAATATACTCGCAATCACCATTTTTTTATTTTTGGCTATACAACCTCTTCAAGCTGAGGATAAGCCGAGATATATTTCTTTAGCCCCTTCCACAACTGAGATTTTATTTGCCCTTGGATTAGATAATGAAATCGTTGGAGTGAGCTCTTACTGTAACTATCCGGAAAAAGCCAAGGCTAAAGAAAGTATCGGTGATTTCAGCAACCCAAATATTGAAAAGATAGTTTCTCTACGGCCCGATTGCATCTTCTGCACAGGGCTCGAGCAGGCACCGGTTGTAGATAAATTAAAAAAACTTAATTTGAACGTTTACGTTTCCGACCCCAAAAATACAAAGGAGCTGTTTGAAACAATCCTAGATATCGGAAAACTAACTAATAGAGAATATACCGCACAAATCCTGGTGAAAAAAATAGAATTAGAGCTAGAAGAAACGAGTGATAAGGTGGGCCTTATCGCATTGGATCAAAGGAAGAAAGTTTTTATCGAGATTTGGCACGACCCATTAACTACCGCTGGCCAGGGATCTTTTATAGATGAAATAATCACTTTCTCCGGCGGCATAAATATCGCAAAAGATACAAAAAGGCCCTATAGCATTTTTAGCACAGAAGAAGTAATCAGGCGCGACCCTGATTGTATTATCCTTGCCTATATGGGCCAGGATAAATCGGTTAAGGCCTTAGAGCAGCGCTTCGGCTGGAATAATATAAAGGCAGTTAAAAATAAAAGGGTTTTTAGCGATATAGACCAGAATATTATTTTACGGCCAGGCCCACGCATAGGTAAAGCAGCTAAAGAGATTTACGAGAGGATATATCAGAGATGAATCCGCATTATTCAAAAGAGAGGCTCTTTCTTTTAATCATTATCCTTTTTCTAGTTATCGTAGCCGGTATCTTTAATGGAGCGGTCAATATACCTTGGCAGCAACTATTCTTAAAAGAAAACCAGCCTATCATGAATTTAAGGATTTTCAGGATAATTGTTGCGATTATCGCCGGTAGCGGCCTGGCAATTTCCGGAATTGTCCTCCAGGCAATTTTACGAAATTCACTTGCCGAGCCTTATATTTTGGGGACTTCAAGCGGCGCAGGATTAGGAGCGGTAATCGCCATAACACTAGGGCTTTCGAGATTATACCTGCCATTAGCCGCATTTATCGGTGCTATTTTAAGCGTAATCCTAGTTTATAACCTTGCGCGCCAGAATAATAAAATTCAACAGCAGTCATTGATCCTCTCAGGAGTGATTATATCCATAGCGTTATCTGCAATTATTGTATTTCTAGTATCTTTATCAAGAAATGAATCTTTGCATGAGGTAACCTGGTGGTTATGGGGGAGCCTGCAGGTTTATGATCTTAAACTCCTTTTTTTCGTATCGCTAATTGTCATTTTTGGCATCAGTATAATTTATTTATTTAGCCATGACCTGAATGCCATTGTCCTGGGCGAAGAAGAGGCGATTCATTTAGGCGTAGATATAGAGCTGGTAAAGAAAATTCTGATCATTATTACGGCATTGATCACTGCCAGTATTGTATCTATTTGCGGGATCATTGGTTTTGTAGGTTTAATGGTGCCGCATATAATGCGAATGGTAGTCGGGCCCAATCATAAAATTTTAATCCCCTTAACTTGCATTGCTGCCGCTATTTTCATGGTCGTATGCGATTTTCTTTCACGGATTATTTTCCCGCCCTTAGAAATTCCCATAGGAGTAATCACTGCTTGCCTGGGGGCACCGGTTTTTATAATCCTTTTAAAACGAAAAGAAGGAATAAAATGAATACCGTGGAATTAATAAATTTAAGCGGCGGCTACCACAAAGAGATCGTCATAGATGGCATCTCTTGCAGCATAAGAAAGGGAAGTTTTTCAGGCATAATCGGGCCGAATGGCTCAGGTAAAACTACGCTTTTACGCCTGATTGGCAGGGTATTAGTCCCCTATAGAGGCAAAATTAGGCTGGAAGGTAATGATATTGGTAAAATGGGATTAAAAGATTTTTGCAGAAAGGTTGCCTTTGTAACCCAGGATAATGTAATTAACTTTCCTTTTACAGTTTTTGAGATTGTACTCATGGGCAGGATTCCCTACCTAAAAAGGCTGCAATTTGAGTCGCGGCATGACCGGGAAATCGCAGAGAGGGCATTAATAATGACGGACACCATTGATTTAAGGGATAAAATGATTGATGAGCTTAGCTCCGGTGAAAGACAGAGGGTGATTATTGCCAAGGCGCTCGCGCAGGAACCAGAGGTATTATTTTTGGATGAACCAACATCACATCTGGATATCGGCCACCAGATACAGATATTGGATTTACTGAAGAAATTAAATAAGGCAGCCGATCTTACGATTGTTATGGTAATTCATGATTTAAACCTGGCAAGTGAATATTGCAATCATTTAATCCTGCTTGATAAAGGTAAGATATTCAAGGAAGGCGCGCCAAGGGATGTATTAACTTACCAAAATATCGAAAAGGTGTACAAAACTGTGGTGGTTGTGGAGAAAAATCCCATCAACTCAAAGCCATATGTGATTTTGGTATCAAGAGAAAAATCATGAGCACGAAATTAATATTGATCCGTCATGGAGAAACAAGCTTAAATGCAGAAAAACGCTATTGCGGATCAATCGATATCGGACTGAATCTTAAAGGAAAAAAACAGTCAGGAAAACTGTGCAAAAGGCTTAAAGGCGTAAGGATCGATAAAGTTTATTCCAGCGATAGATTACGGGCATTAGAAACAGCCAGGATAATTTTTAAAAGGAAAAAAATATTTAGAACGCCCGGATTAAGAGAAATTCATTTTGGCGCATTCGAAGGCCTTAAGCACTCCGAGATTCTAAAAAGATACCCGGCTATCTATAAAAAGTGGCTAGATAATCCCTTTGAGGCCAAGATCCCGCACGCAGAGGGCTTGAAGGCCTTTAAAAAAAGAGTAGTAGCGTCCTTTAAAAGAATCGCCTCGGCAAACAGGAATAAAACAGTTGCTATAGTCTGCCATGGAGGGCCGGTGAGTATTTTTATCAACTCAATAAAAAAAAGCGGTGATTTTTGGATATACATACCTCGGTCGACAAGCATTACCGTCATTGAATGCAAGAATAATCAAACAAGGCTAAAATCATTTAACGACATTAAACATTTAAGCAGGAGAAGATGATGGCAAAATTAACTTTTATTTTAGGCGGTGCAAGAAGCGGGAAAAGCAGCCATGCGGTAAAATTGGCAAAAAAATACAAGAAAGTGGTTTTTGTTGCTACTTGCAAGGCCCTGGATAAAGAGATGAAAAAGCGGATTAATTTGCATAAAAAAAGCCGGCCTTGCCACTGGCGCACCATAGAAGAAGACAAAAACATTGTTTCTGCCTTAAGTTCAATTAAAGATAGGCCTGAGTGCATTATCATTGATTGCCTGACGCTTTTAGTTTCTAATCTTTTACTTTCTGGCGGATCCGGAAAAGAAATCGAGAAAAAGATCAACAATATAATCAGCACTCTTAAGAAACTAAAATTAAGAACAATAATTATTTCAAATGAAGTTGGCTTGGGGATTGTACCGAGAAATAAACTAGCCCGGGAATTTAGGGATGTTGCCGGCAGGGCAAACCAAATTATGGCATCTCTTAGCGATGAGGTATTTTTTATGGTTTCTGGCCTAGCCTGGAGAATAAAATAAATGGAAAGATTGATGCAATACCTTAAGGATATTACTCCGATTAATCAAGGGGTTATGGACAAGGCGCAAAATAATTTAAATAACCTCACCAAACCATTGGGCAGCTTAGGCAGGTTGGAAGAGTTGGCTAAACAAATTACCGGCATTAAGGGCACTGAGAAACCCGAACTTAAACATAAGGTTATTTTTACTCTTGCTGCTGATCATGGAGTTACAGAAGAAGGAATAAGCACATATCCAAAAGAAGTTACCGCGCAAATGGTCTATAATTTCTTGGCGGGAGGCGCAGGGATCAATGTTCTGGCCAGGCACATTGGCGCAAGGGTGGTGATCGTGGACATAGGAGTGGCAGAGAAGCTCAAAGTTCAAAAGTCAAAGCTCAAAGGTTTTAAGGATAAAAAAATCGCATATGGCACGGAAAATATGGCTAAGGGCCCAGCAATGACCAGAGAAGAGGCGATAAAATCTATCAAAACAGGCATAGAAATCTTTGAGGAGGAATTTCAATTAGGAATAGATATTGTAGGAACAGGCGAAATGGGGATCGGTAATACCACTGCTTCAAGCGCAATTACTGCAAGTATAACTGGCAGGCCGATTAAAGATGTAACCGGCAAAGGCGCTGGCCTGAACGAACACGGGTTAAATAATAAGATCAAGGTGATTGAGGCGGCAATTGCTTTAAATAAACCAGATCCCCAAGATGCGCTAGATGTATTAACAAAATTAGGCGGTTTTGAAATCGGTGGTTTAGCAGGTATCATTCTTGCTGCTGCCGCACATAAAACGCCTGTAGTGATCGATGGGTTTATCTCAGGAGCTGCTGCATTAATTGCCTACCACCTTGAGCCTAAAATAAGAGATTATTTGATTGCCAGCCATTGTTCAGTAGAAAAAGGCCACAGAATTATTCTTAATCATCTTGGGATCAAGCCTCTTTTTGATTTGGATTTAAGGTTAGGGGAAGGCACAGGTGCGGCATTAGGAATAAATTTAGCCGATGCCGCAATTAAGATATTAACTGAAATGGCAACTTTTAAAAGTGCCAATGTCTCAACCGGAGATAATTTATAATGAGTTTCCTGCTTGCTCTGCAATTCTTAACAATTATTCCTATCCGCATTAAACAAATTAATAATAGAGCCTTCATTTTCTCGATGGCCTGGTTTCCTCTTATCGGGCTGATTATCGGGTTATTACTCGTGTCAATAGAATACACATTTCGATTCTTTAATTTTCCTGCGTTTACTATAGATGTTATTACAATTATTTCCTTAATTATAATAACAGGTGGCATGCATCTAGACGGTTTATCAGATACATTCGATGCCTTGCTTAGCCATAAACCAAAAGAGGAAATGTTAAGGATTATGCGAGATTCCCATGCCGGGGTGATGGGGATATTGGCTATTATCATCGTAATATTACTAAAGATTTCTTTTCTTTACGCGCTTAACTTTTCTCTAAAACCTCTTGCCTTGATTTTGATGTGCACCTTAAGCAGATGGTCAATAGTCCTATCAATTTATTCATTTCCCTATGCGCGGACCGAAGGAAAGGCAAAGGCCTATATCGAAGGGGTTAATTTGAAGATTCTATCCCTAGCAACCGCAACAGCAGTAATCATTACCTATTTTACATTTAAAATTAACGGGTCAATTATATTGCTTTTAACAGGCTTTGTTGTTTTTCTACTTGGGAGGTCATTATGCCGTAAGATCAAGGGAATCACAGGTGATACGCTGGGCGCAACAAACGAAATTATCGAAGTAATAGTATTATTCATTATCTGTATTTTTGAAAGGAGTTTTCCATGGATCATTTAGAGGCAATTTCTGCTTGGAGCGGAGGAAAAGACAGCTGCCTGGCTTGCTATAAAGCCATAAAAAAAGGAATTGATATAAAATATCTCTTAAATTTTATTTCGCGCGAATCTAAACGCGGCTGTTTTCATGGTATAGAATCAAGCCTGCTGCAGCTGCAAGCTAAACTCATCGGCATTCCTCTGGTGCAAAAGGAGACAACTGCCGATATGAAGAAATACGAAGAAGAGTTTAAAGAGGCGGTAAACGCATTAAAAAGCGATAAAATTAAGAATATGGTTTTTGGAGATATCTTTTTACTAGATCACATGAACTGGGTAGAAAGAGTTTGCAATGACCTTAAAATCACTGCAATTGAGCCATTGTGGAACAATAAACCAGATGATATTGTTAATGAATTTATTGATTTGGGGTTTAAAGCGATCGTTGTCAGCTGTCAGGCAGAAAAACTGGGAAAAGAATTTATCGGAAGGCAGATTGATAGGCCGTTGATTAAAGAGTTTAAAGAAAGGGGGGTTTGTCCGTGCGGTGAGAATGGCGAATTCCACACCTTGGTGGTGGATGGCCCTATATTTAAACGCAGGATCGAGATATTGGAAAGTGAACCGATATTAAAAGAAGGCTTTTGGCAACACTGGTTTTTAGATATTAAAAAATATAATTAACTTGCAAGGTGTAAGCCAAGCAAGAGAAGGAAGTCCTGGTATTATCCCAGGCACTGTCGCGCAACGGTAAATCCCGCTTTAGGGCGGGAGAGTCCGGTCGATCTCTTGTTATTTGGCCAGTACTCTCGCAGGAAGAGGAAAAGGAGAATTAAATGCACTCTAAAAAAATTAGTATACTCGGTATTTTATTTTTAAGCTTAACCCGTATCTTATCAGCTCAAGACGTTGACCTAGAAAGAATTGTCGTAACCCCTTCTAGGATAGAGCAAAGTTATTCTGAGAGCTCAAGAAGAGTAGATGTAGTAACGTCAAAGGATATAGATCAGGCGCAGGCCACGGATATTTCAGGAGTAATCGATGACCTTAGTTCTGTGGATATTAGCGATTACGGCGGAATCGGCGCCTCAAAAACCATTAAGATGCGTGGCTCAACAGCTGCCCAAGTCCTGATCATGATAGACGGCCGGCCGATTAATAGCCCGCGGGATGGCCAAGTTGATTTAAATAATATCCCTCTGGACAATATTGATAAGGTTGAAGTGATGTACGGCCCTGCTTCAAATTTATATGGAGCTGCGGCTATGGGAGGCGCAATAAATATTATCACTAAACAGCCGCCCGAAGAAGGAATGAAAACTACATTTAATTCCAGCTTCGGAACCTTTAGAACCTATGTCGAGCGCTTAACCAATGGCGCGCGAATCTCGAATTTTGGCTATTTAATCAGCGGTGGTTATGAAAGTTCAGAAGGATTTCGTACCAATTCAGAATTTAATTCACGTGATTTTAATACAAAGTTCAATTATAAACTCAATGACAATAACGACCTAAATCTCGCCACAATGTTTTATAAGAGTAATGCCGGAGCTCCTGGCCCGATAACTGCACCTGATATTGATAATCAACAGAAAAATATCAAGAATTCGCTTGATCTTGGCTGGGCCTTTAGGCCGGATAATGCCTCAAATATCTCTGCTAAAATTTACAATAACTATGACCGCTTAGAATTTAATGAAAATTCAATGGACTCTATTTATGATACTGGAATAGGAAAGTCTATCCACGCAACACAGGTGAGAGGATATGATTTACAGCTAGACCGGAAATTTTCTGAATTTTATCAGGCAATCTGCGGTTTTAGTTATATCTCTAATTTTAACGACAGCACAACATCTGCCAAACATAAATATAATGTACGCGCAGTCTTTTTAGAGAATACCTTTAACCTTTTTAAGAAGCTGAATTTGGGCCTGGGGGCAAGAGTAGATGATTATTCCAATTTTGGGGCGCAAGCCAGCCCAAGCCTTACATTAAAGTACAAGATTAATGACAATAATTCAATCCATGGCCTGGTAAGCCGCTCATTCCGCGCGCCAACATTTAATGATTTATATTGGCCGAATGACGGTTACTCAAAAGGGAATTCGAACCTTAGACCAGAGAAGGGAACAACCGCAGAAATCGGCCTTGAAACGAGAATTATAAGAAATAACTTGTTTAACATTACCTATTATCACAGTATTTATGATGAGTTGATTAATTGGATGCCCGACGATACAAATTTCTGGACTCCGATAAATATCGGTTCAGCGGTAATTAATGGTGTAGAGTTAAATGATACTATCTACTTAATCAAAAATATCGAATGCAATTTAGGCTACACCTTCTTATATGCAAAAGATGATAAAAGCGGAAAATTCCTCATTTATCAACCCAAAAATAAAGTAAATCTCTCTTTGAAATATAACGGCCCTCAAGGCTTGGTGATCGAGGCAAAAAGTAAATTTACCGGCACGAGATTCCATAATGCAGTAAATAGCATTAAGGTCAAACAATATTTCGTCTTTGGCCTCGATGTATCAAAGAAATTCAAGAATATCACTTATTATGCCACTATCAATAATCTGTTGGCAAGGAGATACCAGGATGTCAAAGACTACCCCATGCCGGGTTTCTCAATTAACGGCGGATTTAAATTGAATTTTTAAAGAAAGGCTTGAAAGCTTATTTTTTTTGTGTTAACTTAAACTTCATGCGGATAAATAAAATCTTTCTTCTTGCCTTGTTTATTTCTACGGCTATTCACACAGGGATCTTATTACAAGGCTCGAGGTTTAATTCCTTATATTTTAAAAATAAGAACCCTGAAATTAAGGTAAGTTATTTGAAAAGAGTGGAAGATAAAAAAGAGAGGCCAAAAAGTTCGGTTGCGCGTGTTAGCGGAAGGCCGGAGATTTTTAAATTTCCCGCTAAAATCATTGCAAATGATAGCATGCCTCCAAGATATGCCAGTGTTGAACGGGAGAAGGAATTCAGGCAAAACAAGGCCTTTCCTTCAGCTGAGCAGGCATTTACAAAACCCTCGCTAATTAGAGGCGAAGATTTTATCAACAAGAAAAAAATCAGCTTCCCTTCCGTGGATCTGGACAAGATTAATAACCCTTCTTATATCAGTTATTACCAGATTGTAAGGGAAAAAATCAGGCGCGCTGCTTATCAGAATTATTCGCGTACAGAAGAAGGCGAGATATACCTTTCGTTTATAATTATAAACAACGGTTCTCTAAGAGATGTCAGGATTGTCCGGGAAAAATCAACCAATAGCCAGTATCTGACAGGAGTGGCCCTGAAAAGCATTAACGAGGCCTCGCCATTTCCGCTTTTCCCTAAAGAATTAGACTATAAAGAACTGACCTTCAACGTGATAATTTCCTTCGAAATCGAATAAGCCAAAAAAAGAAAGCGCTTTCCTTGACACTGGCACTCCTATATGTTATACTTCCTCTAAATTAGCGTTATATTAAAGGAATCCCCCCAAATGATTATAGATGTAATAAAACAATTTAATTGGTTTGATATTATTATCATAATTCTTTTATTGCGAGTATGTTACATCGCAATGAATACCGGATTTACTGTAGAAATTTTTAAGCTCTTTGGAACGCTAATCGCAGCTTATATCGGCCTGCATTATTATACGTCAGTTACTGACTTTATAGATTCCCGTTTTACTGTCACGATACTGCCCCTGGAATTTATCGATTTTCTTTCCCTCCTCTCATTGACGATTTTGAGCTACTTAATGTTCTTCCTTCTAAGAATCAGCTTTTCAAAATTGGTCAAGATCGAAACGGTTTCCACGCTGAACCGCTGGGGAGGTTTGGTTCTAGGAATCTTTAGGGGAATTTTACTTGCCAGCTTAGTTACATTTTTAATGCTCATCTCAAGTGTTTCTTACATTAGAGAAAGCGCGGTAAAGTCATACTTAGGTATAACTTTTTTTGAAATCGCGCCTAATTTTTATAATGCAACCTACAACGGCCTAATCTCAAAGTTTTCTCCACAAGAAAAATCTAACGAAAAGAATATCGAAGAGATAAGAAAGTATTTTAAAGAATGAAATTATCCCATTTATATAGCCAGGTTGTAAAATTTGGCATAAAGAATGACCCGCGCAGGCATGAATCAATCAAAGGTTTTGAAGATTCAGCGATTCTTTTTGGCGATCCTCAAACGGAAGTAAAAAAGGTCTTGGTCGGGATTGATATAGAAGTTGGAGAGTTATTGCTTGCAGATAGAATCCGCAGTAAAGAAGGGTTGGACTTGGTAATTTCGCATCATCCCGAAGGCCATGCCTATGCGTCGCTCTATAAAGTAATGCGCGTGCAAATTGATCTTTTGGAGCAAGCCGGAATTTCAAGAAAAGTTGCAACCGAGCTATTAGAAGAAAGGCAGCGCGAAGTAGAAAGAAGAATTCTACCTAACAATCATTCTCGCGCAGTTGATGCGGCCAGGCTGTTAAAAATGCCGTTTATGTGTATGCATACACCGGCAGATAACCATGTTTATGCATATCTTAAGAATCTGTTCGCGAAGGAAAAACCAAAAACCGTAAAAGATATCCTGGATATATTAATGACGATCCCCGAATATAAATTAGCGGCAGAAGCCAAGGTGGGCCCAAGGTCAATTTTGGGTTCTCCTAAGCGTGAGGTAGGAAAAATTCTTATTGAAATGACAGGCGGCACAGAAGGCTCAAAAGATGTCTACGATAAAATTTATAAAACTGGTGTGCGCACATTAGTATCAATGCACTTAAGCGAAGATCATTTTAAAAAAGTTAAAGAAGCCAATCTCAATGTTATTATAGCAGGCCACATATCTTCCGACACTCTAGGACTTAACCTTCTCTTGGATAACATCGAAAGTGAAGAGAAGCTCCACGTATTTGACTGCTCGGGTTTCCGAAGAGTAAAAAGAAATTAAACGAGGTATTAATTAATTTATGATAGGCCGTATCCCTGAAAATATATTAGAAGATATTTTGAGTAGGGTTAATATCGTAGAGGTTATTTCTGGTTATATCCCGTTAAAAAGAGCAGGAAGGAATTTTAAGGCTAATTGCCCCTTTCATCACGAAAAGACTGCTTCATTTATGGTTTCGCCTGATAAGCAGATCTATCATTGTTTCGGCTGCGGCGAATCGGGTAATGCCTTTAAGTTCCTCATGCGTTATGAAAGGCTCGAGTTTCCCGAGGCAGTTGAGGTTTTGGCAAAAAAATCCGGCGTAATCTTGCCGGAAAGAGAAAAAAATGACCCCAAGACTACCGGCCTCTTTACCCAGCTCTATAAAATAAATGAATTAGCAGCTCAATTTTATATGAATGTATTGGATTCGCAGGCTGGCGAAAGCGCAAAGAATTACCTTGCCACAAGAGGGATAAATCAGGACGTAATACAGGAATTCAAGCTAGGGTTTGCGCCTGATAAATGGGACAGTTTAATAAATCATTTAAGGCCAAAGGGCATAAGCATTTCTTTATTGGAGAAATCCGGCCTTATTTTATCGAAAGACAACGGCGGTTTCTATGACCGCTTTAGAAATCGAATCATCTTTCCGATATTTGATATAAAATCGCGCATCCTCGGATTTGGCGGCAGGGTTTTTAACGAGACTGATAAGTTAGGCGCTAAATACGTGAATTCTCCAGAGACGCCAATTTATATTAAAGGTAAAAATCTTTACGGCCTTAATCTGGCAAAAGAAGCAATCAGAGACACAGATAGCGTCATTATTGTCGAGGGCTACCTGGATTTTATAATGCCATTTCAATCGGGCATTAAGAATATTGTAGCTTCTTTAGGTACGGCATTAACAGTTGAACAGATTGCCCTGCTAAAACGTTACACCCATAATGTAGTGATGGTTTATGATTCAGATAATGCAGGGCAAATGGCAACCCTAAGGACGCTTGATTTGTTCGTCGAAGAAGGAATGGATGTAAGAGTGGCTATACTTTCGGATGGCGCTGACCCTGATTCGTTTGTGCGTAAATTCGGCGCAGATGAGTTTAGAAAAAGAATTGAAAACTCATTAAGCCTGTTTGAATATAAATTGCAAAGTTGTAAATCGCGTTTTAATGCTAAAACTGTCGACGGCAAAGCAAAGATTTCTCTAGAGATACTTTCAACTGTCAGTAAATTTAAAAATGCGGTGGTAAAATCGGAATATATCAAACGGCTCTCCGAAGAACTAAAAATTAACGAAGATGCCCTGTTAGAAGAACTTGGAAAAATCAAAGCCGAGAAGAATCCACAGGTTGAAACTACACAAAATCGAAAAAAGTATTTAGATAGCAATGCCACAGAGAAATTATTGGTTAAACTCATGCTTTTAGAAACCGAACTCATCTCAGGGGTGCGGGAGAGGATCGAACCACAAGATTTTCATGACGAAAAAATCTCCAAAATTGTGACTATCTTGTTCAATTTATCGAACGAAGGCAAAACAATAGAAGCCAACAAGCTGGTGAACTATTTTGAAGATGCAGGCAGCCTTGAATTCATCTGCGAATCTTCTCTTGATATGGAGAGTTTTTCTGATAATAAAGAAAAAATCGTCGACGATTGCATTAAAGTGATCAAAAATAAAAAACAGATCAGCCTGCAGCAGCATCTGCAGGAAGAAATCCGTAAAGCAGAGTTACTCAAAGATGAAGAAAAATTAAGCGAGCTGAGGGTAGAGTTTTGTAATTTAATAAAAAAGGGGCGCTAAATTATGAAAAAACGCGTATTCTCGAAAAAAGACCTGGAAAAAATTATTGCCTTAGGCAGGCAAAAGGGATTTCTTACTTATGACGAGGTCAACGACCTCCTCCCGGAAGATATCTCTTCATCTGAAGATATTGATCAAATTTTTGAATTACTGGGAAATGAAGATATCCAACTTATCGACTCGCAGGATTCAAAAGAGAGTGAAAAGGGCGGCTCGATGATGAAAGAAAGCCTTTTGGTTGAATCCGCTGTAGCAGTTGAAGAGAAATTCCTTCCTCTGGATGATCCGGTTAAGATGTATCTTAAACAAATGGGGTCAATTTCCTTGCTTTCACGGGAGAATGAAATCGAATTGGCAAAGAAAATCGAAGAGGCCGAAGAAAGATATAAACGAGCAGTGCTACTAACGAAATTCGCACGTCATGAGATCGTAAACATCGCTAAAGAAATACTCGAGGGAAAACTTAATCTCGACGAAGTTGTCAAAGAAGATATCAAGACTAATCGATTGCTTGTAATGAAGCGCATCAAAAAAATTACCGATCGTTTGAATACGACACGCAATGAAGCAAAAAGTTGCACCTTGTTACAGCAATATAATTTTACGGTTTCCGTAATCGAAATGGCCGTAAGAAATCTTAGTAATGTAATCAAGGAGTTGGATTATATTGACCGGCAAAAAAGGCGCGACTTAACACACAGGCGTAATATCATCAGGACGTTGGGATGCAAGCCTTTGCAGATCAAAGAACAGATGAAAACCATACGGTCTGCGCAATTGAAATTTAACCGTGCTAAAAAACGTTTGGTTGAGGCCAACCTAAGATTAGTTGTAAGTATTGCAAAAAAATATACTAATCGCGGCCTATCCTTCCTTGATTTAATCCAGGAAGGCAACATCGGCCTAATGCGTGCCGTGGAAAAATTCGAGTATAAACGCGGTTATAAATTTTCCACTTACGCTACCTGGTGGATCAGGCAGGCAATTACGCGTTCCATCGCAGACCAGGCAAGGACCATACGCATCCCCGTGCACATGACCGAGACGATTAACAAGATCATGCGTTTTTCCCGTCTCTTTGTACAAGAACATGGCCGTGAGCCAACGCCTGAAGAGATCTCGCACAAAATGCGCCTTCCCCAGGATAAAGTAAAATCAATCCTCAAGATTGCGCAGGAACCAATATCTCTGCAAATGCCGATTGGAGACGAAGGGGATACTCATTTTGGTGATTTTATTCAAGATAAAAAAGCAATTTCTCCTGCTAACGCCACTGTGCGTTCAATGCTTAAAGATGAAATGGGTTCTTGCTTAGGCACGCTTACCGACCGGGAAAAGAAAATATTGGTATTGCGTTTCGGGATCAGCGATGGTTGCCCGCGCACCCTGGAAGAAGTAGGAAATGTCTTTAAGGTAACGCGTGAACGCGTGCGCCAAATCGAAGCAAAGGCGCTAAAGAAACTAAGGCACCCTACACGTTCGCGCAGGCTCCGGGCATTCCTGGATATGACCTTGGCGCATCAGAGAGAATACTGATAAAACTCAAAAAATCCGCTTTTTATTCAACCAGATATTCGCTAAGACACTCTATATAGCTTAGAGTCTGCAACACTATAGCTGAGTAATCTTTTCTTGCCAAAATCGGACAAAAATAGTACGATAACATATTATCTTTTAAGCACTTAACGTTAGGCTGCATTCAAATTCTTCATGATATATGCTAGGGGGATATACTTATGAAAGTGGCTAAAGTAGGCCATTTAAATTTACTATATCTGGTACTTGCTATAATAATTGCCTTTTACTGTTATTATGGAGTGCTGGATAACTATTTTTATATGGATGAGAATATGTGGATTGCTGATGCAAAGACTACGACGCTTAATTTTTGGGATACTTTTGATACTTCTAAAAATGAGGTTAGAGTGTATAGTTTTTTACCGCACTTAATTTATTTTTTACTATTGCAGATAGGCAAGTGGAATCCCATGCCGTTTTATATGACTTCAATTATCCTGCGAATAATAACGAGTTTCTTTTTATTCAATTTAATATACCGATATACAAAAAAGGCTATCGTTGCTGCTTGTGCCTCTCTTATATTTTTGGTAAATTTTAGCAGTTATGAAACTGTACTTATGAATTGCAACATCGCATATACAGCTGGTTTATTCTTTTATGTTTTGGCGCTCTATATCTTTCTTTTAGATACAGAAAATAAAAGCAATCTTAAATTATTTAGTTTTTTCGGTCTTTATATAGCGAACCTGCTTTCACATGAGAATGCATTTACTTTGCCGCTTATATGTTTTGTAGCATTTTTCTTATTTAACTATGAAAGCAAAATTAATTTTTCTTCCCAATTTTTCAGAATAGCCCGAGATTTTTTAAAAAGATATTTTTTGTTGTTTTTATTTATAACGCTGCCTTATCTGGTAGTGCGCCCCATCCCTTTAACACTCAGCCCCTGCAGAAATTATCTAGTGTATATTGGCACAGTTGCCAAGAGCACATTAACATGGTTTGTTCCCGAAGGCGTTTTATATCGTTTAATTTTTTTGCTGAATAAAATATTTCATATGAATTCAACTTATAATATACAAGAAAACATTTTTCTTACCATTGTTGCTTTGCTTGTATTCATTATATTTACAGGTATTTCTATAATAGCTTTTTTCAACTTTTTTATTAAGAGAGAGAAACGCTGCATGCTATTGGTCGCTATGGGCTTATTGATAATGGTTCTTAACATTTTTCCTTATGCAATCGGCAAGGGGGAAGAATTCTTTGGACAGTGCGTTGGCATATTTCCTCCTGGTAGAATACTCTACTATCCGTCAATCGGATTCTCTTTTGTTATAGCAGGAATCGTAATGGTTTTTTACAATTTACGCACACGGAAATCTGTAATATTGAAATATATTTTTTTAATGGCTTTTATTGTTTATATGCTCCTGGCATTTACCGTAAATAAAAAGTTAGAACAATCTTACCATCACGATACTAATATCTTTAGAATAATACACACAAGCCTTAAAAAGAATATGGCTATTTTTCCTTTTGGTAGCACTGTATATGTTGATCTGACTTCTTTCAAAGCAGAGGTCGGCCATTCTCACGTCGGATTGTTTAGGTCGCTTGTCTCGCAACTACTTGATGATGAACCTCCGTATAATAAATCTCGATATACTGAACCTCTATTTTGTCAAGTGCCATTCGCACTTGAGTTTTTTTGCCCCCCTGGGCAAAATATTAAGCATCAACTGATTCAAGAATTATCAAAAAAAGGTTGTTCTAAGCCTGTTTTTTATTTTGAGTTGGTGAATGATAAATTAGCTATGTATCAATGGAGCCCCTTAAAAAAAGCTTTTCTTATCAAAAATGAACAATCTCAAGTTGTTAATTGACATATAACGCCTGTAGAACCCAAAAATTCTCTCTTTAATCGGCCATTTAGAAGGTATTTTTTTCTTGCCAAAAGCCTATAATAATAGTATTATATAGCATTGTCTTTGAAGCACTTAACGTTGGGCTCTGGGGCCCATAGCTCAGTGGTCAGAGCAGGTGACTCATAATCACTTGGTCCGGGGTTCAAATCCCTGTGGGCCCAGTTGAAAAATAGGGCAAGGGCGCATAGCTCAGCTGGTTAGAGCGCTACACTCACATTGTAGAGGCCATAGGTTCAAGTCCTATTGCGCCCACTTAATCAGAAAGGAATAACCTTGACGACGGTAGATCTAAAATCTCAGTTAAGCGCATTAATCAAATTGCAGACCATAGATACTGAAATTTATAAACTTAATAACGAATTGGCCGCAAAGCCCCAAGAACTAAAAATAGCCCAGGATGCCTTTGAGGCAAAAAAAGCCTCCCTGGCAGCGCTTGAGAAGGCCTCGCTTGATTTACAGAAACAGAAAAAAGAAAGAGAGCTTGAGCTTGGGACAAAAGAAGAAGAAATAAAGAAATTACAGGGGCAGCTTTATTCCTTAAAGACAAATAAAGAATATTCAGCAATGCTCCAGCAGATCGACGGTGCAAAAGCAGATATTTCGGTTATTGAAGACAAAATCTTACAAATCCTCGAGCAAGGAGATAAACTAAAAGATGAAAGCGAAAAAGAGAAGCTAAGATTAAAAGACGAAGAAAAAGTATTCAATGAGGAAAAAAAGAAAATTGATGAAAGGATTAAAATTATCAATGACCGCCTTGCGCAATTAGATGCCCAGAGAAAACAGGTTTCCCCCGGTATTGATGCAAAAATCTTAAGTCAATACGAAAGGATTTTGGCGAATCGTGAAGGCCTGGCAATTGTTTTGGTGAAAGATGGTACCTGCCAAGGTTGCAATATGTCTATGCCTCCACAGGTAATTAACCTGATTAAAATGTATGACACAATTGTTACCTGCGAGATCTGCAATCGTATGCTTTATATTGAAGAGGAAAATCTTTAAATGAAGCATTTGGAGATTTATATTGACGGTGCCTCTAAGGGTAATCCCGGACCGGCAGGAGTTGGGGTGATTATTTGCCGGGGAGAAGAAGTAATAAAGAATTTATCAAATTTTATCGGTAACACCACGAACAATATCGCAGAATATTCGGCATTGATTTGCGCCTTAGAAGAAGCATTGCTTTTAAAAGCAGATACACTAAAAATCAATACTGATAGTGAACTTTTATATCGGCAGATAAAAAAACTTTACAAAGTTAAGCATCCGAATTTGATCGGATTATATAACCAGGCGTTGCATCTGATCTCTGGCTTTAAAGAAGTTCAAATCCACCATATTCCCCGCGAAAAAAATTGCGGTGCAGATAAATTGGCAACAAAAGCAGTTAAAGAAGCATTAAAAAATCTTTGACACTTCGACTTCGCTCAGTGTCAATGGTGAGCGGAGGCGAGCGGAGTCGAACCATTGAAAATTTGAACAGGTAGAATGTGGCTACTCCTGTGCCAATTGGCATGGGGGAGGAAAGTCCGGGCTCCAAAGGGCAACGCAGTGGGTAACTCCCATCCATTGAATGAAAATTCAATGAGGATCACCCCTCGCATCTAACTTGTAAAAGAAAGATGCTCGGGGTCATTGATGAAGGCTAGTAATAGCTGCATCAATGAGAGCTACAGAGACGAGCCCTGTACCATATGGTACAGGGGTGAAACGAGCAATCTCTGCGCGGAGCAAAGCCAAATAGGAGATGAGGAATGCCCGTTCCGTTATTAATCTCGGGTAGGCTGCTTGATTCCATCGGTAACGTTGGAACTTAGAGAAATGGCCACTAAAGACGCGAATAATCGCATCGATACAGAACCCGGCTTATTCTATCTGTTCTATTAAAATCAGTCTCAGAGTGTCAGGTGTCAAAGTATCATTTTTTTGCCACATTGACACTTTGATACTTGATACTTTGACACAAACTATTTTTTTTAAAGGAGGATTTAAAATGTCAGGTCATTCAAAATGGAAGACAAATAAGGGCAAGAAAATGGTTGCCGACGCCAAAAAAGGAGCGACTTATACCAGAATCATCAAGGAACTTACTATTGTTGCTCGTGAAGGCGGCGGTAATCCCGATACAAATCCAAGGCTGCGCGCGGTTATTGGAAAGGCAAGAGAAGCAAACATGCCTCAAGATAATATTAAGATGGCAATTAAACGCGGCACAGGAGAACTCCCAGGCGTAATCTATGAGAGCGTAAACTATGAGGCCTATGGCCCGGGCGGAGTAGCAATTATGGTTGAGGCACTTACGGATAATAAGAACCGCACAAGCGCAGAACTACGCAATATCATGTCTAAAAAAGGCGGAAATTTTGCGGGTACCGGAGCAGTGAGCTGGATGTTTACGAAAAAAGGGTATTTTCTCATTGATAAGGCCCAGGCCAAAGAAGATGAATTGATGAATATAGTTTTGGAAGCAGGGGCAGAAGACATGAAGGTGGATGATAAGAATTACGAAGTATTTACCTTGCCGCAGAATTTTGAACAAGTAAAACAGGCCCTAGATGCAAAAGGAGTTAAATGCCAGGATGCAGAAACTACTCTAATACCTTCTTCATCCATAAAGCTTGCTGGCAATGAAGCCAAACAGTTATTAGGCTTAATCGAGGCCCTGGAAGAACATGACGACGTGCAGCAGGTTTATGCAAACTTTGATATCCCTGATGAAATTATGGATCAGGTAGCAAGCGAAAACGAATAAGAGATGATCATTCTGGGTATTGACCCAGCATTAGCAGTTAGTGGTTATGGCGTAATTGAATTCAAGGGCCGCTCTTTAAAATTGATCGAAGCGGGAATTATTCAAACTTCTGCTAAATCTGAATTGCCCGAGCGCCTGAAAAAAATATTTAATTCAATTACAAATTTAATAAAAGAAACAAATCCGGACGTCATTGTTCTTGAAAAAATCTTTTCGCATTACAGGCATCCTGTAACTTCTTATCTTCTTGGCGAGGCCAGGGGCGTAATTTGCCTTACAGCTGCGTTACAAGAGATAGGCCTAGTTGAGTATGCTGCAACGAGAGTTAAAAAAGCAATCGTAGGTAATGGGCTGGCATCAAAATTCCAGGTGCAAAGAATGATTGCAACTATTTTAAAACTGGATACCTTGCCAAAGTACACTGATGTAACAGATGCCCTGGCTTTAGCTATTGCGCATGTCTTTATCAAGAGGTCAACGATATGATTGCCCGAGTTAAAGGCAGAATCCAAGAAAAGAAATCCGCATCCTTATTAATAGACGTGGGAGGAATTTGCTATGAGGTATTTCTTCCCTCTGCGGTAATGCAGCGCATAGATGAATCTGTTAATGAAAGCGGCGAAATAAATCTGATCACATATCATTATTTCCAGGTTGAGCCTTCAAAGAGCGTTCCCATCCTGATTGGCTTCTTGAATGAAGTTGAGAGGGATTTTTTTCAGGCCTTCATTAGTGTTTCCGGAATCGGGCCGCGCGCAGCATTAAAGGCGATCAATAAACCAATATCCTTAATTGCCCAGGCTATTGATGAGGCAGATCTGAATTTTTTAAAGACCCTGCCCGGAATAGGCCAGCAAAAAGCAAGGGATATCATTGCCAAGCTTCAGAATAAAGTAGGCAGGTTCGGCCTTATCCAAGATGACAAAGTCAAACCTTCAGAGGATAAACAAAGCGATATCGTTAATGAGGCATTGGACGTATTAACCCAGTTAGAATATAAAAAGCAGGAAGCAATGTCGATGATAAAGAAGGCCATGGATAGAGAAAGTTCCATTTCCACAACAGAAGAATTACTCAATGAAGTTTACAAACAGAAGAGGTTAAGATAAATGCCTGAAAATAATACTAAATCGGTAATCGAGGCCTTTCTTTTTTCCAGTGAAAAGCCGCTTTTAATCGAACAGGCCAAGAACGCACTCGACGGCATGGATACAACTGAAATCCGCCGGATTATTGAAGAATTGAAGCTTGAATATGAAACTCAGGGTAGAGGTATGAGGATTATCGAGGTTGCCGGGGGATTTCAAATGATTACGGCTGCAGGCTTTTCCTCGTTCCTAAGAAAGCTGCATAAAGACAGGCGTACAGAGAGATTATCCAAGCCTGCATTAGAAACCTTAGCGATAATCGCCTATAAACAGCCCCTGACTAAGCTTGAGATAGAGTTATTAAGAAATGTTAATATTGACGGCGTTGTCAGTACGCTATTAGAGAAAGATCTAATCCGCGTGGCAGGAAGAAAAAAGGCCCCGGGTTGTCCGCATGTCTATGGAACAACAAGAAAATTTCTCGAATATTTCGGGCTTAAATCTTTGGAAGAGTTACCGAAAATGGAAGATTTTACAAAATTACAGGAAGAAATTAACTTAGAAAGCGAAATAAAACCGGCAGTAGAAACCGGGAAGGAGCCTCTTGATGAAACTTCTAAACTTGCGGAAAAAAGTTGACATTATAGACGACAGTATTATTAAACTTCTAAATAATCGCGCCAAAATCGCCAAGGATATTGCAAGAACAAAATTAAAAGAAGGTAAGGGCGTATATTCACCTGACCGTGAATATGAAGTATTAAAAAAGATCAGCCTTAAGAATAAAGGGCCTCTGCCTAAATCATCCCTGGAATCGATATATCGCGAGATCATGTCGAGCAGTTTAGGCTTAGGGCAAAACCTGAAAGTAACCTATCTCGGGCCCCAGGCGAGTTTTTCTAACTTGGCTGCAATTAAGAGGTTTGGTTCGCAAATTGAATATATTCCCTGTCAGAGCATAGAAGATTGTTTTTTGGAGGTGGAAAAAGGGAATGCTGATTTCGGCGTTGTCCCGATAGAAAATTCCATAGAAGGGGCGGTAAGCTATACCCTGGACATGCTCGTTGATTCTGATCTAAAAATCTGCAGCCAGATTATTCTAGACATCTCACACAATTTGTTGGGGAATTACCCTAAGAATAAAATTAAGCGCGTTTACTCTAATCCCAATGTTTTCGGGCAATGTAAGATTTGGCTTCAGGAAAATCTTCCTGGAGTTGAGAAGATTGAAGTCTCGAGCACTACCCGCGCTGCGCAAATTGCCGCTAAAGAAAAAAGCAGCGCTTGTATCGCTTCGCTTCTAGCAGCAAAAATTTATAAATTAAAGGTGCTATCCCGAGAAATTGAAGATTCACCACACAACGTTACCCGATTCCTTGTAGTAGGTAAAACTGATGTATCAGCTACGGGCCATGATAAGACATCGATCATTTTTTCGATTAAAGACAGTATCGGCGCTTTGCATGATATGCTCGTACCTTTTAAAAAATACAAATTAAACTTAACAAAGATCGAATCCAGGCCATCAAAGAAAAAAGCCTGGGATTACTACTTCTTCATTGATCTGGAAGGGCATAAAGATAATCCCACGGTCAAGAAGGCCTTGAGCGAATTAGAAAACAAGTGTAAGTTTTTAAAAATTTTGGGTTCTTACCCAATTGCAGAATAAAATGATCAGAAAAAATATCCTGAATATAACTCCCTATATAGGAGGAAAGCCCATCGAAGAGGTAAAGCGGCAACTGGGATTAAAAGAGGTAATCAAGCTTGCCTCTAATGAAAATCCCCTGGGCCCGTCTCCTCGTGCCATGGAAGCGATAAAAAAGAATTTAAATTCGATTAATCGCTACCCTGACGGTTCTAGCTTCTTTCTAAAGAAAAAAATTGCCAAGGGCTTTAATCTTGACCCTGAAAATATAGTCCTCGGCAATGGTTCTGATGAACTAATCGATATCATTATCAAAACTTTCGTGGAAGAAGATGAAAATATTATTACTGCCGATACCACGTTTCTGGAATATGAAATCATTGCTAAGGTATTGGGCAGGAAGATCACTACTGTGCCTTTGAGGTACTTTAAATATGATTTAAATGCAATTAAACAACGCATTGATAAAAAAACGAAATTGATTTTTATTTCCAATCCCAATAATCCTACAGGGACCTATGTTACTAAAGGCGAATTGGAAGATTTCTTAAAGGAGCTGCCCGAAAATATCATCGTTGTGCTTGATGAGGCATATGATACTTTCATTGACGTAAATGATTTCCCCAACGGCATAAAATATTTTAAAAATAAAAACGTTATTGTCCTTAGGACATTCTCCAAGGCATATGGGTTAGCGGGTTTGAGGATAGGCTTTGCCCTGGCAAGGCGTGAATTCGCCGGCTTTATGGAAAGGGTTAGGCAGCCATTCAATGTGAATTCGCTGGCACAAGCCGCGGCAATAGCAGCCCTCGATGATAAAAAATTTTTAAAGAGGACCCGAAGGGTAATAGGAGAAGGAAAAGATTATCTCTATAAAAAATTAACCGAGCTAGGCATCGCCTTTGTCCCAACTGTGACAAATTTTATTCTTATGGATGTTGCCAGGGACGGGGTAGGATTTTTTAAAGACATATTAAAAACTGGCGTGATTGTCAGAGATATGAAACAATACAAACTTAAGAATTTTATCCGAGTTACTATTGGAACAAAAAAAGAAAACGAAAAATTTATTAAAGCACTAAAAAAATTATTTTAAGGAGGTAATTCCAGATGATTATTGTCTTAAAACCCGGAGCCCAGCAATCAGAAATTGATCATATTGTCGATAGAGTAAAAAAATTAGGCCTTACCCCGCATATTTCTCAAGGAACAGAGAGGACGATTATCGGAGTAATCGGCCCGGAAGATATTTTACGTGTAACACCGCTGGAGGCTTTTCCCGGTGTAGAGAAGGTAATGCCGGTATTAGCGCCATACAAACTGGTTTCACGTGAATTTCGCAAGGAAGATTCGGTTATAGATTTAGGCAGAGGTGTAAAGATTGGCGGAAAAGCCGTTGTGATCATAGCGGGGCCTTGTGCTGTGGAAAATCTCGATACACTATACGCTATTGCCAAAGAAATCAAGAAAACCGGAGTCAAGGTCTTAAGAGGCGGGGCATTTAAACCTAGAACCTCTCCATACAGCTTTCAAGGCCTGGGAGAAGAAGGATTAAAATACCTAAAGCAAGTAGGAGAAGAATTGGATTTGGTTACGGTGAGCGAAGTCATGGATACACGTGACGTAGAACTGGTAGCCAGGTATGTTGATGTGCTGCAGATTGGCGCCAGAAACATGCAAAATTTCAACCTCTTAAAAGAAGTAGGCATGACTAAAAAACCTGTCCTACTCAAGCGCGGACTGGCAAATACAGTCAAAGAATTGCTGATGTCAGCAGAATATATTTTAGCAGGCGGTAATTTTAATGTTGCTTTATGCGAACGCGGTATCCGGACTTTCGAAGATGCAACGCGCAATACCCTGGATATAAGCGCTGTGCCGGTGGCAAAACAACTATCCCATCTTCCCATGGTAGTTGACCCGAGCCATGCCGCAGGAAAATGGGGCTTGGTTGCTCCTCTTGCAAAAGCTGCGATTGCAGCAGGATGCGATGGAGTAATTATGGAAGTACATAACCATCCCGAAGAAGCATTATCTGATGGCGCACAATCACTGATGCCGGCAAAATTCGCCAGCCTAGTGAACGAGCTAAAGGTTGTTGCCAAGGCAGTAGGAAGAGAAATCTAAGCATGACCCATTCGACTTCGCTCAGGGTCATCCTGAGCGAAAGACGAAATATAAACGAGGAGTAAGCCGAAGGATGAAACTATTTAATAAAGTTGCGATAGTCGGAGTAGGGTTAATCGGCGGTTCACTGGGGCTTGCACTCAAGAAAAAAGGCCTTTGCGAGAGAATTATCGGGGTCGCCAGCCATAAAAAATCAATCGAGCTTGCTAAAAGAAAGCGCGCAATTGACAGCGGTTCGTTGAATATTGATATTATTAAAGATGCGGATTTGATTATTTTGGCCACTCCGGTAAATACCATATTGACTCTGGCACCCAAGATAAAAAAGCTAGTTAAAAAAGATGCCGTAGTTATTGATGTCGGCAGCACAAAAGAACAAATTTCCTCCAGATTAAGCCGGATATTTGAAAACTATATCGGTTGCCATCCTTTAGCGGGTTCGGAAAAGAGAGGGATCAAAAACGCTTCTTGGGATTTGTTTGTTAATTCACTTTGCATTATTACTCCGACTAAAAAAACGGGTAACCATGCCAAAGCAAAGATAGTTAATCTCTGGAAGCAGATAGGGACAAAGATTATTTTTATAACACCCGCTGAACATGACAGGATCCTTTCCTTCATCAGCCACTTACCACACATAATAGCATTCTCTTTAATTTCCTCCGTACCGGATGATTTGTTAAGATTTGCATCCGGCGGTTTAAGGGATACCACGCGTATCGCCGGATCAGAGGCTTTACTGTGGCGCGATATTTTCTTGAGCAATCGAAAGAATCTTTTAAAGTCAATCCAGCAATTTGAAAATAAACTTAAAGGCCTGAAATTAGTTATTCAAAATAAGAATGCACCTGCTTTAGAAAAAATCCTCAAAGCAGCAAAATCTAAAAGAGAACAATTAAAATGATTATCGCCATTGATGGCCCGGCAGGAGCTGGTAAAAGCACTGTTGCCAAAATCCTCGCCAGGCAATTGGGATTCCTTTATATAGATACGGGCGCCATGTATCGTGCGCTAACTTTAAAGGCCATCGAAACAAAAACCGACCCCAAGAATATCCATGCAATCATCGATTTAGCAAAAACAACTACTATTGATTTAATCAATGACCCTAGCGGTGCATTAAAAGTTGTCTTAGACGGTATTGACGTTTCATTGCAAATCCGCGAGCCTCGCATCACAAAACTAGTCTCTGACATTTCTCGAATTAAAGGAGTAAGAGAAGTAATGCTTGAGCTGCAAAGAAGGCTGGGAAACAGTAAAGACAGCGTGCTTGATGGACGCGATATCGGAACGATCGTTTTTCCAGATGCAGATATAAAATTTTTTATTGATGCGGATTCTTCTGAGCGCGCAAATAGAAGGTTTAAGGAACTTATCGAGTTGGGGCAGAATGTCACCATCGAAGATGTCGAAGCTGATTTAAATAACCGGGACAGAATTGATTCCACCCGTGAATTTGCTCCCTTAAGAAAAGCCGATGATGCGATTTATGTCGACACAACAAAACTAACAATTAAAGAAGTAGTAACCAGGCTCCTCGCCAAAATCGACCTGAAACATAATGAATAAATCCCTGATCAGAAATTTTTCTATTATCGCCCATATAGATCATGGCAAGTCAACGCTTGCTGACCGGATTCTCGAGCTAACCGGGGCAGTTGAAAGGACGCACAAAGGCACACAACTTCTGGATGATATGGACCTCGAGAAAGAACGCGGTATCACCATCAAGGCCTCGATGGTACGCCTGAATTACCACTCAAAAAAATTAAATCAAGATTACATCCTAAATCTGATCGATACGCCCGGCCACGTTGATTTTACGTACGAAGTTTCCAAATCATTGGCTGCCTGCGAAGGCGCGGTGCTAGTTGTTGATGCAGGCCAAGGTATTGAAGCCCAAACTGTGGCGAATTTTTACCTGGCCCTAGAAAACAACCTTGCAATAATCCCCGTAATCAATAAAATAGATTTAAATTCATCGGACGTGCCAAGAGTAAAAAATCAGATCACCAATGTTTTAGGGCTTAAAGAAGAAGATATTATCCTTGCTTCTGCAAAAGAAGGCATCGGCATCGAAGAAATCCTTGATAAGATAGTGGAAGTTGTCCCAGCTCCGACTGGAGAAATAACAAATCCTTTAAAGGCCCTGGTTTTTGATTGCCGCTTTGACGCCTATAAAGGTGTCGTGGTATTTGTGAGAATTGTCGATGGAGAAATCACGCCAACCACGCAATTAAAAATGATGCATTCGGGAAAAACCTACAAGATCGAAGAACTCGGTGTTTTTAACCTCAAATATCTCAGTAGCAATACGCTTACCTGCGGAGAAGTCGGTTATTTCACTGCCAATATCAGGGACCCTAGAGAGATTATTATTGGCGACACAATTACAGATACTAAAAATCCTTGTCAGGAGGCTTTACCTGGCTATAGAAAATTAAAACCATTAGTATTCTGCGGTATTTATCCGGTAAATTCAGGGGATTTTCCGGAATTACGCGATGCCATGGATAAGTTAAAACTATCAGACGCCTCTTTTGTATTCGAACCGGAAAATTCACAATCTTTTGGTTCAGGCTTTCGCTGCGGCTTCTTAGGGCTGCTACATATGGAAATAGTACAAGAACGCCTGGAAAGAGAGTATAATCTAAATCTGATCCTTACAGTCCCTAATGTCGTGTACCGGGTAAGAAAGCAGGATGGTGAAATAATCGAAGTAGATACTCCGGCAAAGCTTCCTTCACCGGGAGAAATCCAGGAAGCACAAGAACCCTTTGCCACACTACTGATGATCGTACCTGTAGACAGCATCGAAGCAGTATGCGATTTTGCCAAGTCAAGGAGAGGGACATTCCAATCCAACGAATATTTAGGAGAAGACAGGGTAAAGGTAACTTTCGAACTGCCCTTATCAGAGATCATCGTTGATTTCTATGATAAAATAAAATCCATGACGCGCGGTTATGGCTCTCTCGATTATGAATTCAAAGATTATCTGCCGACAAAGCTGGTTAAATTAGATGTATTGATTAATGGCGTAGTCTGCGACGCCTTTTCATCGTTATTGTTTAAGGATAAGGCCTATTCCCGGGCGCATGCTTTGGTTACTAAGTTAAAGGAATTGATCCCGCGACAATTATTTGAAGTAGCAATCCAGGCAGCTATAGGGAGCCAAATTCTAGCATCAGAAAAAGTGAAACCTGTGGGAAAACATGTAACGGCAAAGTGTTACGGCGGTGATATCACGCGTAAACGCAAGCTTTGGGATCAGCAAAAACAAGGGAAAAAACGGCTGAAGAATTTTGGAAAGGTCGAAATCCCTCAAGAGGCATTTCTGGAGGTATTAAAGATATGATGAATAAAGCTCACCAGGATATTAAAATAACAGGCGGCCAGGAAAAAAGAAAAAAATCAGTAGCAAGGGATTGGATTGAATCTCTTGTTATCGCTTTTCTTCTGGCCATGGTAGTAAGAATTTTTATTGCCGAGCCATTTAAAATTCCCACTGGCTCAATGCGCACCACTCTTTTAGAAGGGGATATTATTCTAGTAAACAAATTCTTTTACGGGGCTAAAATTCCCTTTACAAAATTACGTTTGCCTGCTATAAGAAAACCTAATAGGGGTGATGTCGTAGTCTTTGTTTACCCGGAAGATCCAAAAAAGAATTTTATTAAAAGGCTGGTTGCTGTTGGCGGAGAAATCGTTGAAATAAAAAACGGAACGGTCTATGTCAACGACAAGCCGCTCATTGAGGCGCCTTTCAATCAAAGATACTATTATAACCGGGGAGAATTCGCACAAGAGAATCAGAAAATCGTGGTCCCACAGGATAGCTTCTTTGTCCTGGGAGATAATTCATCCTCCTCCAAAGATAGCAGGTATTGGGGTTTTGTACCAATGAAAGATGTACTTGGAATTGCAATGATAATTTATTGGCCGCCGCAGAGGGTAAGAATAATTAAATGATCCATTCGACTACGCTCAGGATCATCCTGAGAGAAAGAAAGAGAATCGAAGGATGAACTTCGCCAACAAAATTTCGACCTTCCGTATCTTATCCGTACCATTCTTTGTCGCTACATTAATCTATTACCGTTATCCTGAAAAAGACTATTTAAGGTTCGTTGCTTTAGGGATATTTATTCTGGGCGTAATTTCAGATGCGGTTGACGGATATATTGCCCGCAAATCAAAGCAAATATCAAAAGCGGGGATGGTCCTGGATCCTCTCGGAGATAAACTGCTTTTGATGAGCGCTTTTGTCTGCCTCTATTTGATTGATGAATTTCCCGGAGGAATCCAATTTCCGCTTTGGGTGACTTTAATTGTTATTAGCCGCGACATAATCATCCTTCTTGGGGCGGTCGTGGTCTATATGGTAAAACAAACAATCAACATTTTCCCGACTAAATGGGGAAAATTAACCACATCCTTTCAGATGGCTTCTGTAATTTGTGTGCTTTTACAGTTTAAGTATTCTTTTATTTTTTGGTATGTTGCAGTTTTCTTTACCGTGATTTCAGGAGTAGACTATATCCAACGGGGGTTTAAATCGCTGTATGCTCTGGATAATTCTCGCAATCATCATTAGTTATTTTTTTGGCTCAATTCCCACCGCTTTTATTTACGGAAAATTATTTAAAGGTATTGATATTCGTAAGTCCGGATCAGGGAATATCGGAGCGACCAATGCCCTCCGCGTATTCGGGAAGAGAGCTGGAATACTTGTCTTGTTCATTGATGTTCTAAAAGGCATTATCCCGGTTATTTTTCTAGGAGATTACGTCCTATTAAAAACTCCGGATTTTGGCCCAGTGATTTTATTAAGGCTGCTTATAGGGTTAAGTTGTATTTTTGGCCATATCTGGACAGTATTTTTAAATTTTAAAGGGGGAAAAGGAGTTGCAACTACTTTTGGAGTCTTAATTGGCTTATCGTTTAGAATCCCCGCCTTCAGCATTATATTAGGTATAGTAATCTTAACCTGGCTGCTGGTTTTTTTAACTTCAAGGACCGTTTCGCTTGCTTCGATTTCCTGCGGGATTGCCTTTCTCATAGCAATGATCGTATTAAAACAACCTCCCGAGCTTCTGATTTTCAGTATTTTAGTCTCATTTTTCATCATTCTGCGGCACAAGTCCAACCTGAAGAGAATCCTCCAAGGTAAAGAACCAAGGCTAAATTTCAGCAAAAAATAGGAAGCGTTTTCTTTAAATTTTCCTAACTACTTGAAATTTCATAAAATATAATGTTATACTTTGAATACGGGACGTAATTTTTTTTAACTAATTTATAAAGACTTTTAAAAACTCATTTTATTATATCCCCGCCAGCCACGAAGGAGATCTAAGGGGATGCCAGGCTGCCAGTTGAAAAGGGGGATCCTAAAAATAATATGGCAGCCTGGATTTAAAAAAGTTGATGAACTCAAGGAGAGCCCGATGAGGGATCTAATCTTTAAAAATCTTATCTCAAGCGAAAAAAAGAGACGGATAATCTCCAGTTCCGAAATTATGGATAAGGAGGGCGTGCGCAGCATTATCCGTCGGCATTTCGTATATATCTTAAAAGAGATCAAAGGAGAAGATTTCAAAAAGCCCGATCCCTATCTCTATGTCTTGAAAGAGCGAAGGAACAAGGAGCATAAAGAGAAATTCTTCTGTAGAATTAAAGGAAGCGTTTGTGCAATTAACGAAGGCAGGCCGCTGTTGATCCTTTTTATGCACTCTCTAAAGATAACTCTCACCCCTGCTCCGACAAATCTTATCAAAACCTAGATAATACTTCCCATTTTTATTTGACTTCTTTAAAAAATCCTCTATAATATAATCAATTATGAACGCGCGATTTGTGAGGATTTTATCTTTAGGCATTATTTTAAGTTTTTGTTGGCATACTGTCTTTGCCCAGTCGATGTCTGCCGAATACCTTTGTGAACTGGGAGTAGCGTATTATAATAAAGGTAATTTTAATAACGCGCTCTCCGAATTCAAAAAGGCCCTGCTTGCTGATCCCCATAATCCAATAGCCAAAGAATATATCAACAATATCTTCAAAAAAGAAGCCTCTCAACCGCAAAAAGAAACAATTCCTGCAGAGTTTAAAAGAGAGGAACCTGTTGTCGTTGATCGCGATACGATAATGAACCAAACTCTAAGCGATTTCGAAAAATCAAGAATTTCCGAGAAAGTCGAAAGACAACCGCTAGAATTAGCAGGGATAAAAATATACGGAGAGGCACAAGTAAGATTGGGAATAGCTCCGGATGAAACAATCTGGAAACGGGCAAATTGGGATTTGAATGAAAAAAATTACCGTATTCTTTCTACTACCGCATATGACAGAAAAGAAAATACCTATGACCCAAGAGTCTATGATAGGCTAAAGATTAATTTAGATACCAGAAAAGAAGAAGGCCTGGGTTTTTATACTAATCTTACGGTTGACCCATGGAGCTATACAGGTAAAAGCAGTAAATTTACTATTAACGGCCTAAACACGGATTGCGCCGAGTTTGAATTAAAATACTGGGGCAATACCGGCTATACAATAAATGAGAATGTAAATACTCTTCTCAAGGGTGATTCGCTTTCATTAAATGAAATCAAAGTTGTCAATGGTAAAATTTCTATCCCGGTTTCCATAAGGTCAGCTTACAATAATACCTTCACTCTGCCTGAAGTAAAAATCTACAGTGAGTTCCAGCCTTTACGCGAGTTCTTGGCAGTTTATAAACAAGATAATCTTGATTTAAAGGTTTTTCCCTTTGCCTACGAAAATCAAGCATTGACCTTCGATGACCCTTTACGATTATCGAATAACCGTACCTGGTGGGAAGATAGCCCATGGTTACATGCCTGGGAACCAGGAAACCTAAATAGCGGATTAACTCCAGTTGACTTTACCAGGGGCTACTGGGACAACAGTTTATCTTTTTTTACCAGGGACAGCGAGGGCCAACGCCTAACTGCTTTGCGCGGTTCGACTTTTCAATTCAGCCCTTTTGAAGGGACCTCTTTACAGACAAGCGTTGCCACGCCTAAAACCCTTTGGCAGGATTATGGAAGCGTAGATAACTTTCTTTCTGCCACACGATTGAAACAGAACATCCTAGAAAATCTCGTTTTTGGTTTTAGTGTCAATACCAGGCAAGGTTATAATACTAAAGATAAATATAAACCGGATGCTGAAAACTTTGTATATGGAACTGACCTGGGATACGAATTTATTGATGGTTTAAAGGTCAATCTTGAGGCGGCATATTCAAAATCAAGCTATGATATGACTAGCGATCAATATCATACTAATCTGCGCGGTAACGCATATCACTTTTCCCTCTTGGGTAGATTCCCATTTGAAAGTGTTAAAGAGGCAGGAAGTTATGACGCGATTCAACCCGAAAAGGATGATGCTTTTTTTACGAAATTCCGTATTTTTGCCACGCGCATGGATGAAAATTTCGATGATTCATTATCTTCATATGTAGAAACACGCGATGATGAATGGTGGAGCAGGCATTTACATTTCCGGACACCTTTCAAAAATTATTATCAAGGAGAAGGACAACTCTTAAGCTGGGACGACATTAAATCCTTCGCTATTGGCAACGGTGTTGATTATGGCCGCAAAGTCTTAGGCATGCGTATCGAATCGCTGCTTTGGGATAAAGCAGTTTACAATCTTTTTGACGTACGTAATGTGCACGACACAGAAAATAAATTTATTGAGAATGTGGCAAGGGAAGAGTTAACCTGGTCGATTAATGACAAATTAACTACTAAATTCTTGGGGATTTACCAAAAACTTCCCAAGACAAAGGGCGGTTATGACCCATTTATTTTTGACCCGGTCTCCAGAAGGTATTTTGTCAATGACCAGATCGAAGACGGCTTAAATCCTTCAATCGCAACCGGTTCTGCGGGATTTGAATACCGCTTTTTTGATTGGTTGGCGTTAAATGGAATCTGGGAATGCACCAACGATGTTTCCTTGGCTTATGATAATTACCCGCGCGGCATATTTAATACGGCATCTAGGTCCTTTATTACTATTGAAGAAAATAATAACCGTTACCGTGATATCCTTAGCGCACTCTATAGCCAGGGATATTTTCCCAAACCCCCGTACCCATATTATAATATTTTTAAGGCCGGCCTAAAATTCAACCCCATAGATAAAGTTGATCTCTACTTGGATTATACAAGAAACCCCTTTGAAAAAGCCGGACAAGTTGACGATAACATGAACCATGTCGGCTTTGAAGTTTCTTATACCCCAATGCAGAAATTTTCCATGTTTTTTAAATATAGCTACTCCCGCTGGCAGGACCTGGATAAACTGCAGGAAGGCATTACTAAGCTTTTCGGCCATCATAATTTCTTCGTAGAATTTATCTACCGCAGGTCGGAAAACGAAGATTTTTCATTTCAATACGGCGAAGCAAGCCGCGATCCTTACATGGGAGGCGTCTTAGACATTGGCTGGGATCCTTATGGCGGTTCCTTAAGGACAATTGATACACAACATATCTTCCGCTTATACTACCGCAAAAAATTCTAGTCTAGAGTTATATCGATTTGTTTAATCCGGCAGGACCTGATTTGTTGAGCGAAAATCGAAGGAATTATATTTGATTTGATCTCTACTGCTTTTCCAGCTGCATCAAGAAAATTAACCTTCTTTATGGAAACCCCATCACGACCAAAGGTATTTTTTAATTTAAGATTATGGTAGATTACTTTAATTTTACTTAAAAAAGTAAAGGAGTAAGTTTTTGTTTCCTTGTCAAATAACCAACCGGCAAGATGCGGATCAAACTTAAGATTAAGCTCAGCCTTAGCATCCAAGAAAAAGGGAGATTTACCAATATTCATCACCAGCCAAATTTGTAGATATTCCACAGTTGATCCGGAGAGCCTGGCTACAAAACCATTGCCATGCAAAGACTTATCAGAGAATGCGCTACCTACAATAAATGAAGAATTTTCTAATATGCTCCTACCGTATTGAGCAGGATTTTGAAAGGGGATCAGCACATTTTTGAAATCCGCGTAAAACTCTTCATAGAGCCCAAGCTTCAGCACTTCCAAGAGATACTTGTATTCCATATGCAGCCAAATCGATTCGTTTTCCAGCCAACCCGGAGGGAATGCACGGCATCTGCCAATTTCTTCCGGCATTTCTTTAAGGCTTGAAGTAACTTTGTACATTTTTAAGGCCTTATCAAAAAGTTCGCTGCGTTTCACTGCCTGATAAAGCGCTTGTGCCTGGCCCAAGTCATGAGTCAAACGCAATGCATGCATCTGGGATTCGAGAAAAAAGGGAATCTTTTTCTGAATGAATTTTAATGGTTTTATAAATGGCTTGTCCAGAATTTCATAATCCGCGACCTCATTGATAAAATAGGTATAGTAAAGGCCGGTTTTTTCATCAAAGGCCCTATCTATACCTGAGTCCACTTTTTGTAGAATATTATTTAAGATAGCATTGAGTTCAGCTACGCTGATTTCCTTATCGTTTCCGCTTAAGCCAAAAAGCGTCTTTCTCCTGAAGTTTTCTTTTTGTGAACAGGCATTATCCCAAAGGATAAAGTCTTTATTCTCGTCACTGCTTTTAAAATATCCCTCAATCGACTGATTAACATTACGTAATAATTCACCTACTTCTTCAGTCAAACGCAGATTTTCATTTTTTATCAATCCCAGGGATTCTTGAAGAAAGAGGATAAGCCTCTTTAACTCAAAGGTTTCCGAAAGAGATGAACCAAAAAGTGCAGGCAGGCCATTTAAGGCATCATACCAATCCGGCTTATTTGCCTCCATTTCAATGCCCACCCCAGAAGGATCAAGGGAGGCGGCTTTATTTGCCAAGAGGCAAAAGAGTTTATTTATCAGCGTCGTATGATAAATTTCACCTTCGCCAAAATTAGACCTCACCACATGCGCCTCGCTGGCCCTTTTTCGGATCATTTCCTTCTTAGTACCGTCTAATATCAGGGAATGTAATTGACGCGGCGAGCCATTGTAGAGGACATATTTTTCCTGGCGCGGCCGCACCACTTCAGTATTATCAAAATAAGTGAATTCCTTTTTTTCGAAGAGCAATTTTTTACGTTCATCCGGATAAATAGCCAGGTACGCATCTAAAAGATCAAGGTTATATGTCCAATGGTCGATCCAAAATCCTTCGCCATGTTCAGCTTCTTGGTTTCTTTGGCAATTAGCAAGCAGCCTATTTAAAAAATCATCGATATCCAGTTTTAATTTTATCTGGTTTTCCTGGATAAAAAGGCACAGGTCTCCCGGGGTAAAAGGCTTGCCTATAAAACAAGAGAGGAGTTTGACATGTTCATTCTCAACGCATTCTTTTAAGATCAGCTCAAGCCCTTGGCTGGGCTTAGCTAAAAAAGTCACGCCTTTTACTACCAAGGGATTGAATCCATCTGTCTGCAGCAGATTAAAAAAATCAAGGATATTTTCTGCTTTGACTTGAGCGTTGAACCAGTTATCCAGCCTGCGATTCTGGTTTACATCGCGGTAATTGCCATTTCCTTGCGAAAAATAAGCTGGCTGCAAGGAAAACCTGTTATAGTCCCGCTCCAGATCACCGTGTTTCCGGGAAAAAACATGGAAGAGCGACTGATTTTGGCCAGATTTGAAGATTATAGGATAGCCGCCCCTTAAAATATTGTCCAAATAAGTCTGCTTAGTATATAAATCCAGGGCCTGAGAGCTGGTTTTTGTCTCAACATCCTGCTCCAGGGTTTCAATAATCAGCTTATTTTCCCTTGCCTTGGTTTCTAAATAACCGGATTTAGTTACTTTTGGTAAGAGCTTATTCAGGCTGTTCATGGTCCTTGCATAGCCAATCAGGGAATAGATCTGTTTTTCCTTTCCGGGATTAAGGGTGAATTTAAGCTCGCTAAAGGCTGAAGGGGTTTTACTCTCGATTATAGCCTTATTTTTCGTGTTTAAGCTGGTATTCGAAGTGAGAAAATTATGCGGACATGAAAAATCGGTTACCGAACCAAAAATAACATTTGGGTCAATTAAAGGGCTAAGGATTTCGCTTTTTTTACCTTTAAAATGGAAGCCTAAATAGAAATTGCCCTCTTCAATATGCACTACTTCAGGCCGGTCCGCAGGATCAACTTTCAGCCGAAAGAGAGGGGCATTATTTCTTAAATTATCAACTGTAATCCATGCCTCAATAGTACGGCTCATTTCTTTAAGCAGCCAATTATTTATGCCAAATGGAACAATCTGCGGCAGGCCATCTAAGGCATGAATTTTTTTCGCAGTCTTAGAAATATTTTTTATAGTCACGATTCTTGCAAGGGCAGCATAAGAATCATTTGGAACAGTAAAGTATTTTACTTTAATTTGCAGGCCCAGGGTAAAATTATTTTCTATGAGCTCTAAATCATAAGATGTAATATTCATGCAATTGCTTAAATTGAATTTAAGATTGCAAAAGCCATTATGAAACGGCTCATAGAACTGAAATTTATTTCCGGAATAAACTTTTAGAAAAGTACGGAATCCCTGCAATGAAGTATTCTGCCAGGCCTTATTTGCAGGAAAAAACTCTAAAATTGCATGGTCTTTGTCTTTAGTACCGAAACTGGCAATTCCCTGGCCGCGGTTGACAAAAAAAACCCACATGGGAATCCCGTATTTACCGGCTATACCGGGAAAGAAGTTGGCAAATGGCTTGGCATGGTTAAAATCATTGATCTGAAAGCCATGTCCAGCGTCGAGAGAATACTGAGGTATTTTAGGCTGATTTTTTAGCATAACTCCATTTATTTTACATTTTTTTGGGGTTTTGTCTATAGTTTTCTCTTCTCCTGGGGCTTCCTTGACAAGTATACTATATATGATATACTTTATATGTGAGTCAAGTTCTTTAAGAATCAATAAGATACGATAATAGTAAACCTTCCGAAAGGATGGGACACAAAGCTAAAGGGCCTAAAATTCCGCAAGGAACATGGCAGCCAGTTGCCGAAGCAATAGTTTTCACTCTAGGCAGCTTTTTATTTAGCCCCATTCTTAGTAAGATAGGAATGGGGCTTTTATTTTTGCAAAAGCAAAAATAACCCTGAGCGAAGTCGAAGGGTTTAACAAAAAAGGTCAAATGACAAAACAAGTAAAGGAAAATCTGAAAACTATTTTAATTTTGGGCGTGAGCTTTTTATTGTTGTTCTTCTTTGCGATGAACAACGCATTAGCTCTGCCTGAAATTGATCAAGTGGTTTCTGGTAATGCAGAAGTGGTAAACATTAATCCCACCACTATACAGATCAATGCCACTGATAAAGCAATTGTCAATTACAAGTCTTTTGACATTGCGCAAAACGAATCTGTGATCATTAACCTGCCTAGTATTGACAATGCGATTCTTAACCGTGTCTTAGGCAGCTCTGCCAGCCAGATATTAGGTAACTTAACTTGTAATGGTATTATGATTCTAGTAAATGAAAAGGGCATCTTCTTTGGCCCAACCGCTAATCTGGATGTCCAGGGCCTAATTGCCTCAACCCGTGATATCACTAACGAAAACTTCCTTAATTCTAACTATGTATTCTCCAGGATGTCCAAAGAACAGCTGGATACGCTCCTTGTGAACCAAGGGACAATTAACGTCAGATCCGGCGGCTTTGGCATCCTGATTGCCGGGGCAGTAGAGAACTCCGGCACAATTATTGCTCCTTTAGGCACGATTGCCATGGCAGGCGGGGATATGATTACGCTGAATATCGCAGGTAATGGCTTAATTAGTATTGCCATAGACCAGGCTACAGCAGCCACAGTCTATGATGCTAGTGGTAAACCAGTAACAAGCCAGATTAAGAATACCAGTAACGGTACCTTAAGAGCCAATGGCGGGACAGTACTCTTAAAGGCTGAATCAATCGGAGACCTCTTTGAGAAGGCAATTAACCTGGAAGGGATAGTAGAAGCTAACCGTGTAGAGAACCATGATGGCGTAATTAAGCTGGTTTCCAGCGGAAAAGTGGTGGTAAATACGGATCTTGTTGCTACAGATATAGTTATTGGTAGTAGAGAGGAAAATATCCTCCCCAGCATGATTGAAATGCCTTCTGGAACCTTAAATGCCGCGAATTCCATTAGTATTGCAGCCCAGGCTTTATCTATTAAGGCAATTGCTCCATTAACTACTATATATAAGGAAGGCGACATTAGCTTAACCAACTCAATTCTAGAAGATGCTGACTTAGTCACTCTCATGGGTACAGATATTACAGCTACCTATCTTAAAACTAAAGACATTACATTAGAAGCATCTGGCGCAATCAACACCCAACCCGGGGTGATCATTTCTGGCGCTACAGTAAAACTGATTGCCCAGCAATTTGGCACTACTGAAATCCCAGTGAGTATCAATGCCAACAACACTTACATACAAAGACTAAATGGAAATATGGATATATTAGAATCTCTTGGATTAGGCTCCACTGTGATGTTGCGTGGTCCGCCTGATGGCTTCGGCGCGATTATCTATTCTAACGCGTCAAATTTAACCCTCAAGACCCAAAATGGTGCGATTTTTGTGGCTGAGGGTGTAACTATAAGTGGAAACAGTATTA